>LSQX01293996.1_pt1 | contig 49307 bp, 44 predicted proteins | sample 654561 | NCBI WGS metagenome assembly LSQX01 (sample SAMN04489861, study PRJNA283612) | anaerobic digester metagenome | isolation source: 4 biogas reactors fed with cattle manure at either 37C or 55C with and... | place: Denmark: Kongens Lyngby | collected 2014
GGAAAGAGGATCACATCGCGGATGGAGGCAGCATCCACAAAGAGCATTACCAGCCTGTCGATGCCGATTCCAAGTCCCCCTGCAGGAGGCATACCGTATTCCAAAGCTCTAATGTAGTCATAATCCATGGCCTGAGCTTCCTCGTTGCCCTGTTCGCGCTCTTTGGCCTGCTCCCGGAAACGCTGGAATTGATCTATGGGGTCATTGAGTTCGGAGAAAGCATTGGCAAGTTCCCGACCGTAGACGAAAGCCTCAAATCTCTCTGTCAGCTGGGGATTGTCTGTTTTGCGCCTAGCCAGCGGCGAAATCTCCACTGGATAATCATAAACGAAAGTAGGCTGAATTAACGTTTCTTCCACTTTCTGCTCGAAAACTTCATTAATAACTGCAGCAACTGATGCATCTTCCGGAAGCTCGACACCAATCTCTTTTGCCCGAGCGCCCAGCTTCTGTGCGTCTGAGCCTTCTACACTAATGCCCAGGACTTCCTCTACAGCCTCTACCATAGACAGGCGCCGCCAAGGAGGAGTGAAATCCAAGGTTACACCTTGATATTCCACTTTCAAAGAACCCACAACTTCCTCTGAGATCTCAGCCACCATCTCTTCCATGAGCTTCATCATATCATGGTAGTCGGCATAAGCTTGGTACAATTCGAGCATGGTGAACTCAGGGTTATGTTTAGTTGAGATCCCTTCATTGCGGAAGTTGCGGTTGATTTCATAGACTCGCTCGAGTCCTCCAACCAGCAGCCGTTTCAGGTATAATTCAGGCGCGATCCGCAGGTAAAGAGGGATATCCAGGGCGTTGTGGTGGGTGATAAAGGGCCTCGCTGCAGCTCCACCAGGGATGGGCTGCATCATGGGCGTTTCAACCTCCAAAAAGCCTCGTTTGTCTAGAAAAGCGCGTATTGCCCTGATGATTTGGCTGCGGCGGATGAAATTATCCTTTACCTGGGGATTGGCAATGAGGTCCAGGTAACGCTGACGGTATCTCAATTCTACATCTTTCAGACCATGCCATTTTTCAGGCAGAGGTGTTAAAGCTTTGGCAAGATAGGTAAACTTCTCTACTTTAATTGAGATCTCGCCGCGCCGGGTCCTGAACACCTCGCCACTGACGCCAATTAAATCGCCTATATCCAGCTGCTGAAAAAGCTGATAAGCTTCTTCTCCCAACACGTCCTGCTTGACATAAAGCTGAATTTTGCCTGTGCGATCCTGCAGATGGGCAAAACTTGCCTTCCCATGACCGCGAATAGAGATGATTCTGCCTGCAACTGCACGGCGGGATCCTTCAAGCTGCACAAATTGATCTAGGATCCACTGGGCCGAACTGTCAGGTTTAAACTCTCCTCGATAGGGATCAATTCCCTGCTGCCTCAGGGCAGCAAGCTTTTCTCGTCGAATCTGTTCTTGTTCTGACAATTGTTGATGGTTCACAGAATTTCCCCCATTATTCTATTGCTATGATTTCGTATTTAACCACTCCTGCCGGCACTTTGACCTCCACAACATCTCCTACCTTCTGACCTAACAAAGCTTTGCCAACAGGGGATTCATTAGATATTTTATTAGCCATAGGATCTGCTTCCGCAGAGCCTACAATCACAAACTGGCTCTCCTCACCATCCTCCAAATCTCTCACTTTCACCTTGCTCCCAACAGAAACCATGCCAGTGTTTTTTTCATCAGCATCGATAATTTTGGCGTTGCGCAGCCTTTTTTCGAGTTTGAGAATTTTCCCCTCAATGAAGGCTTGTTCTCTCTTAGCGTCATCGTATTCTGAATTCTCGCTTATATCCCCAAATTCTAGGGCTTGTTTAATCCTCTCGGCCACTTGCCGTCTGCAGACAGTCTTGAGATATTCCAGGTCTTTCTCAAGTTTGGCCAAGCCTTCTAAGGTAAGAATAACTTCTTTTTCAGCCATTACTTCGCTTCCTTTCTGCCCTTAAAAATAGACAGTAAATAAAGTGCCCCAATCGCATTATTGCTTAATATGCGTTGGAGCAACCCCTTTTATGCCCGAAACCGTGGGCGTAAAAAGTTCTTTACAATTTCAGCAATATTGTAAACTACAGACTCGCTGATGTCAAGCGAGTTTTGAAACTCTTTTCTGGGGTATACGGTCGCGAATGGCCAAAATAGCGGACTCATCCAAGGCCCGCTCGAAACTACGCAAGCCAGCAAGCTTAAACCCGTGTTTTTGGGCAAGTTGTCCAATCTCTCTTACCCGTTCCAAACTCAATTCCTTGCCCAAGCTGAAGTTTTCATATCTACCTTCCAAGGCTAAAAGCATGGTTTCAGCCATGCAGGCATAGCTGGTGCCAGGAGGGAAACCAAAATTAAAATTAAAATCCACATCTCCTGGTACCTGAACCACTCCACCTTCGAAAACAAGCACATCGTCCCTGCTCTCAGCAACTTGTTTAGAGATGTCCCGAGGTCTTGCCACGTCGCAAACGATGGCACCTGGTTTTAGAGCGTGGGCATCCACCACCCCTTCAACAGCGCTGGTAACGGTGATCACGATATCAGCGCTGCTGATAGCGCTGTTTGGCTCGAGAGAAACCTTGCAAGCAAGGCCGCTTTCTGTGAGAATCAGCTCACTGAGCCGCTGCAGTTTGTTCTGATTGCGGCCGATGAGGGTCATGAATTTCACATCTGGAGCTAGAATTCTGGCGCAAGCAGAGCCGATTGAGCCAGTAGCACCGATTATAGCCACATGGGCCCGCTCCAGGTCCAGTTCGAAAAGGTTCGCAGCGTAGCGCACTCCCTCTAAAGCTGTGTAGACTGTATAGCTGTTGCCAGTTGTAACTGCAATAGGGGTATGCTTTGCTACGGTAATACCGCCATCGCCCACAACGGAAGTAAAAGCGCCGAGGCCCACGATTTTGGCACCAAGCTCTGCAGCCAATTGCGCTGTTTTGATGATTTTCGCCAGCACTTGGTCCTCAGGCAGTGAAAGCATTTGTTTGGCTGTCAGGGAGCACCCCACAAACCAGCCTTCAGCCTCAGCACCTGTTTCTGAGCGGACGCCGGTGATGTGGGACACTTTCAGGGGAGGAATCATTTTCAAAATTCCTTCCAGTATGGGTCCAGGCAGATATTTCAAGGGGCCAAATTTCCGTCCAACGTCTTCTATATCTAATGGGTGAATGATAAATGCGAACTTTTCCATATAATCCTCCCTCACTGTTATGGCTAACTAAAATTGACCACCCGCGGAGCAAATTGCAATTTCTCCAAAAGGTCAAGGTATTCAGATGAGTTGAGTTCTTTTTTGCCAGATAAAGCCACCAGAGCTGCTTCCATCACGTTAGTGCCAAAGGATCGCCCATTTAGCTCGGGAGTTGTTGTGATGAGCATCCTCAAGCCCCGCTTTTTTAAATCATCCAGATCCCTTGCAGTGGTGGTATTGGTGATGAGAATCTTGCCTTTGAGGTTGGCAGGCATGTAGCGTTTAATGAAAAGAAAGTCGCCAGCGATTATATCCGCCCACTTGAAAAACTTTTCGTGTTTAGGGGTGTTCTGTTCCTGTCTTTCACCTGTAGGATAAATCAAGCTGAAGGGCAGTTGGCTGATGATGGGCGCCAGCACCCTCGCTACATTCGCAAGACTGCTAACTGAACGGATAGGGATTGGGATCCCCAGCGCAAAGATTAAGTCGCCTAAAATCAAATTACACTGAGTTTCCTCCAAAGCTTCTGCCATGCCAAACCGATCCACGCCAGCGGTCACTAAGACATTTTTCCCCTTAAAGTCCAGAATATTCTCTGCCAGCTGGGCAATAATCCTCCGCTCCAAGGTGTTTTTCAAGCCAGAGCCGTCCACGATCGGAGTATTCTCCGCTGCCAGCAAGATTTTTTTTGCATCGCGCAATAAATACCGCCGTCCAGCACACACTAGATAAAGGTCTATGCCGCCCATGCCAAAAGCATCTACTTTGCCGTCTAATTCTTTTATCAAGTCAATTGCTTTCTTAATATCACCATTTGTTCCCCGGCGTTCGATTAAAATTTTCTCGCCCAACAGCTCAACTTCCGCTTGATGATCCCGCTTATCAGAGCCGATGCTCACGCTCACTACGCGCTTCAATTGTCCTCCCCCTTACATTGGGCAATAAGCTTGCGAATTTTTTCCGGTTCCACGTAACAGTCTTCTTTGATTGGAGATTTGCCGATTTCAACGCCTACAAGTTTTTGTCCCATGATGGCCTCAAGAATCTTCAGCCTCATATCCGAGCCCAAGAAAACCACCAAGTCGTACTTTTGTCCCAGTTTGGAAATGATTTCCATCATCTGGTTGACAAGCTGTGCACCGCTTTTCTCTTCTACCCAAGCCCAGCGTTCTCGATCTGTAAGGAGAAAGACGAAATCTACCCCCTCTTGGGCAGCAACACGAGCCAGCTCTTCTTTATTTGCCACAGGAAAGCCGACCAAAGCCAGCTTTTTCCCCTTCCGCACCTCGCCCATGCTTTCAAGTCTCGAAATCCAGGGTCTATCGATGCCCAGCCTTTGCGAAACTTCAAGCTGGGAGTACCCCTGTGCCCGCAAAGAGAGGATCCGCTGAACTTCCCGCTGGATCTTCCTGCCGTCCACCACTTTGTCGCCGATGCGGTAGAGTTCCATTTTCTTTCCCCTTGCACATTTTTGTATACAGACATATTATAACAACGCCCTTGCTGTTTAGCAAGGGCGTTAAACAAAGTTTTTCTGGTATTCTGACAGCAAATTTTCAACTTCTGCCAGAGTTTCTAGCTTATTTATTCGCTCTCGCATCCGGGCTCCTGAAGGCAGACCGCGGAAATACCAACCCAGATGCTTCCTCATCTCTCTAATTCCCTGCCGCTCGCCTCTTTGCTCCACTACTAACTGCAAATGCCGCCTGGCAAAGGCTATCCTTTCGTCAATTGCAGACGGTGGGAGTTCTTCGCCGCTTTCGAGGTATGTAAGGATCTCTCTCGCCAGCCAGGGATTACCTAGAAAGGCTCTCCCCACCATAACTCCCTGGCACCCTGTTTCCGAAAGCATCCGTTTGGCATCTTGAGGCGTTCTGACATCACCATTTCCGATTACAGGCACATCGACTTTAGCACAAATGCGGGCGATAGGCTCCCAATCAGCCCTGCCGCTGTAAAACTGCTCCCGGGTCCTGCCGTGGACAGCGATGGCTGCAGCTCCAGCGTCTGCAAGCCGCAAAGCGATTTCTTCAGATCTATCTTCGTCCCAGCCTAAGCGGATTTTCGCTGTTACAGGCAGGGACACTGAATCTTTTACCTTCTGGAGAATTTTCGCTGGCTGGCTGGGATCCCGCAGCAGCGCAGCGCCCGAGCCGTTTTTGACGATTTTTGGAGTGGGACAGCCAAAGTTTATGTCGATTATGTCCGCTTCGCCCGTTTCCTCAACGATCTGGGCAGCTTCAGCCAAGCTTTCCGCCGAACTTCCGAAAAGCTGCACTGCCCGGGGCCTTTCCGACTGAGGTCCTTTCAACAGCTCCCGGGTCTTGGCATTGGCAAAAATTAACCCCTTGTCGCTGATCATCTCCGTGTAGACAAGAGCACAACCGAAGCCTTTCACCAGCTGACGAAAGGCAGGGTCAGTAACTCCTGCCATGGGAGCAAGTACAAGGGGATTGGCAAGATGTACAGAGCCGATTGTCCATTTATTGAATGTCATACTTCTTCCGGAACTTCTCCACCTGTCCAGCAGCTGTGTAAACCCGCTGCCTCTTACCTGTATAGAAAGGATGGCATTTGGAGCAAATTTCAACTTTCATTTCCTTTTGGGTTGAACCAACATCGAAAACAGCACCGCATGCACAAGTGATGGTAGTCCGCTGATAGTTAGGATGAATTCCTTCTTTCATTGTTTGTCACCTCCGTTACGAAATAGATTATAGCACAGGTTTTTATTCCATGCAATCGTCGCAGACAAAATTTATCTGCCCTGACTTTGTCCTTCCTTTCTCCTGCTGGCTTTGCAGCATGGCTTTCGAGAAGATATGTCTTCGTTCGACCTGTTCTATAACATCATTGACTTTTTACCAGCGGATACCCTGCAACTCGATTAAAGCGCGCGATTAAAATATTATAATCAAATACAGCTTGAATTAAAGCCATCTCTGCCTGGAAAGCCGCCCTTTGAGCGTCGATCAGATCCAGGTATGTTATTACCCCGGCTCTATACCGCTCTTCAGCAATTGCCAAGGATTGCTGCGCTCGCTTGCTGTTCATTTCCTGGATGGGTATTCTTGCCTGTGCCTCTAAAAGGTTTTGGTAGTTCTGACGAACCTCGAGGATGAGGTCTAGTTTCTTTTCTTCCAGCTGGATCTCTGCCTGCTCCATGGCCAGACGCGCCCGCTCGATGGCAAGTTGAGGAGTATACTGATTGTTGCTAACCTCATATTCCAGCCGTCTTAATTCAAGGGTGTTTTGCGCCTGTTGGAAATCCAAACGAGTCTTTAGCGCATGTTCAAGTGCCTTTTCCAAGTCTATCTCCACCGCTTCGTAAGCAAACTCGTCAACCAAATCAAATGGAGCTTCCAGTTCTCTGCCGAGAATACGGTTAAAACGCATCCTCGCGCTGAATTCCGAGGCTTTTGCCTGATTCAATTCGACAGCTGCCGATGCAAGTTGGGATTCTGCTGCAAGACGATCAACATCAGAGACCATGCCTAACTCATACCGCGCCTGAGTCGATTCCAAATTAGCCTTTGCTCTTGCATGGTTGCGCTTTGCCAAATCCAGCGCCATTTGTGCGCGCAGAACGTCATAATAAACTTGAGCAACCTGCAGTGCCAAATTCTCGCGGACCAGCTCGTAATCACGCTGCGCATTTTGCCACGTTTTTTCCTCACGCTGGCGCGTAACCACCGAAGGCCTCTCCAGCAAGTTTGCTTGCGCCTCTTGATAAGCTACTCTTGCGTTCTCTAATGCAATTTTCGCCAGCTTCACCTGGTTACTGTTTTCTTCTGCATATTTTATAGCTGAGTGAAGGTCAAACTTGGCTGGTTCATTCCCATGGACAAAGCCTGCAAAAACAAGGCTTCCAAGCAAAACCCATAGTAAAAGAGATCTTCTGTGCCCCATCAAGAACGCCTCCAATCTAATTGAAAAACTGTGCACCTAGTGGCCATACAGGTAATCCTAATGCAAGCCGGTACCTGAGGCTTGCCAAAAGCGCGTTCCATTTAGCCTCTACTAAAGCTTGCTCTGCTTCCAAAAGAAGCAGCTGCTCATCTAATAGCTCCAGTTGGGTGGCAACACCAATTTCGGCCCGCTGTTCTGCTTGCCGCAGTCTTGTCTTGCGATTGTCATATTCCAGTTCTGTGACTTTCACCTGCTCAAAGGCCTGCCAGCAGGTAAAATAAGCTTCCTGAACATCAACTATTGCAGATCGCTCTCGCTGAGTTACAGTTTCCCTGAGGTTCTCAAGCCTCAGTTCTTCTTGTAATTTTTGCTCTTTTTCTTGCCCGGCTTCATATAGCTGCCAGGTTGCCTGCACCCCAATGCTCCAGCTGGGTTTAGAAGAGGTGCCTGCTGCGCTCCCCTGCCGGAAGAAGGGGCTTTGCAGTGAAAAGACAAGATCGCCATCTTGATTATTGTTGCGATCCCGATCATTCCATGTGAGGCTGGCAATTAGGTTTTTATGATTTAAATTTGCACTTGCACCGACCCTAGGAACCAGTCCGCTGACACGTGCTTGCGCCTGTTCCTCTGCCTTTTTTAAATCAAGCCGTGCTTTGACTACCTCAAGCCGCCCGCTTAGAGCAGTTTCGAGGTCGGAACTAGGGATGTTTTCATTTGAAAACGCTTCTGCAAATTCAGCTAGCACGCCTGGCCAATTTAAGGAAATCTCCTGAATCATTAATGGGGAGAAAGGTTCCGCATTTAATTCCTGGTTAAGCCGTCCTTTTGCGATCCGCAAACGCTGCTGGCCTGCCGCAAGGGCCAACTCCCGCCGCCGCTCGAGGAGCTTTGCTTCCTGCAGCGCTAAAGTGGAGGCCATCCCCTGATCTACTTGGAATTGCACCTGTGCGACAGCAGCTTTTGTCCTTTGCAGTGATTCTGCTGTCAATCTGACATTTGACTGTGCTTTTAGAACCTCGATATATGCCGCCAAGGTATTTAATGCCACTTGCTGTTTTTTCTGCTCCAATTCGCGTTTGGCATAGTGCAAATCCCATTGAGCAAATGTAAGATCCAGGTCTTTCCAGCCAAGAATGGTGCCTGTGTTGAAAACCTGCCGGGCACTGAGGCTGAGAGACAGGGTTTGCCCTGACGCCAGATTTGAATCGGAATATCCCCAATCTGAATCCAGGCTGAGATTCGGCTTGTACCCAGCCTGAAGCTGTCTGAAGCGGGACTCTGTTGCTGCATAATTATTCTCTACTGCTTTTAGTTCTATATTCGTCTTTAAGGCAGCTTCAATAGCCTCGTTTACAGTTAACAGCTTGTGTTCTGCTGCATCGCTGATGTCAAAGGCTAACAGGCCGCAGAGCACCAGGAAAATCAAAGCTTTTGTTCCTAACCCTCCGGTGGTAGAGCGTCTGTGCTGAAAAAATTTATGGGCGCTGTGGTACAGGGTCGGAATGAGAACCAGCGTTACCACGGTAGATACAATAAGGCCACCGATAACTGTCCGTGCCAAGGGCACCTGAATTTCTGAACCTTCTCCAATTCCCAAAGCAAGAGGAACCATGCCCAGGACAGTTGTGCCTGTTGTCATGAAAATTGGCTGCAAGCGTGTTGACGCACCACGAACCACTGCTTCGTCAAGGGATACTCCCTGCTCCCGCAGCATATTGATATAACTGATTAAAACAATGGCGTTGTTAACCACAATCCCCCCTAGCATGATCAAACCCACATAGGCCTGGGTGTTTACCGGGGTATTGGTCAAAAACAAAATCCAAATCACGCCCACTAAAGCGAAGGGGATGGAAAACATGACGATAAAAGGATCAAACAAAGACTCAAATTGAGAGGCCATCACAATATATACCATGGCGATTGCCAGCAACAACGCGTACAAAAGCTCACGAAAAGCCTTTTGCTGTTCTTCATATTCCCCACCGTAATGCACAGTAACTCCTTCAGGCAGGTCAAAGTTCCCTACTGCCTCTTGGATTTTAGCAACGGTTCCACCCAGATCTCGTCCTTCCATAGAGGCGGTAATAGTAACATTCCGCTTTTGATCGAGACGTTCTATGGCTGCAGGACTGTCCCTGGTTTCCAAGGAAGCCACAGTCCGCAAGAGAACATGGCGCCCTCCGCCGATAGAAATTGGCAGGGCTTCGATATCAGCCGGGGTAAAAGAATCGCTTCCTGCCAGCACCACTCGAACAGATTGCTCTCTACCGTCTGTCTGGATCCGCGTCGCTACCCTGCCCTGCATCGCTGTCTGGACTGCGCTGGCAATTTGCCGCGTGGACAAGCCCAAATCCGCAGCGCGCTGTCTGTTGACTTTTAGCACAAACTCAGGCTGCTCCTGGTCCCTTCTGATGCCCACGTTGGTAATCCCGGGGATTTCGGCAATAAGCTCCTGAATTTGTCTTGCTGTACTGGAGAGCACGTCGCGATCGGGGCCTTGGATGTTCAAAGTAATCCGATCGCCGCCTCCGCCGCCGAAATTCATGCTCATCATCCGCTGGCCAAAACCGCCGCGGCTGTATACCCGCGATGTGAGCTCAGGAATGGCGGCCAGTTCTTTTTGTAACGCAGTAACAATTTCGTCAGTTGAACGCTTCCGTTCACTGCGCGGCACCAAAGTCATGCTAATGCTAGCTGAATGGGTGCCGCTGCCGCCATAGCCACCTCTGCCTATTTGGGTTTCCATATTGGCAAGTTCCGGAACCTTGTCTCTGATTAACCCTTCCACCCTCTGGGCCATTTCATCGGTAACTTCCAGCAGGGTTCCAGTGGGCAAGCTGAGGGATACAAAGATATTGCCCTCATCGGTGGTGGGCATGAACTCTGTGCCGAGGAGAGGATAAAGGCACAGGCTGATGGCGAAAATGACTATGGCGATCACCGCTACCAGCCCCGGCTTTGCCAGAGCCTTTTTAATCAGGCCGCCGTAAGCCTCCTCTTGACGTGCAAAGGCAGCTACCAGCCGCTCGTCAATGTGCTTCATTATCCCTTTCCGCTGGGTTTGGCTGTCGCCCATGATTTTCGCGCACATCACAGGCAGCAGGGTTATAGCCACCAAAAGGGAACAAGTTAACGAAAAGATAACCATCAGGGCCAATTGGCGAAAGAGCAGGCCAGTCATGCCTGTTACATACATCAGCGGCAGGAAAACAGCCACTGTTGTCAAAGTTGAAGCTGTAACTGCTGTGATCATCTCACTTGTTCCATCGATGGCTGCTGTTTTGGCGTCCTTGCCGAGCTTGCGGTGTCGGTAAATGTTTTCCAAAACTACAATCGAATTATCAAACAGCATTCCAATGCCGAGAGCCAGGCCTCCTAAAGAAATGGAGTTCAGCGTCATGCCGGCCTGCTCAATGAGGATAAAAGTAGAGACAATGGAAACTGGAATTGCGATTCCTACAATCAATGTGCTGCGGATGCTCCGCAAAAAGATCAAAAGGATCAGCCCTGCCAGCAGACCACCAATGAGGCCGCTGTTAACCACATTTTGGACTGTCAGCCGGATGAATGTAGAGCTGTCATTTATGGAGCGAACGTTAATTTCCGGGTACCGCCTGCGCAGCTCTTCCATAGTGCGGTAGACAGCGTCGGCAACTTGAACCGTATTAGCGTCTGACTGTTTCTGAATGGACATTATCACCCCGGGCTTCCCGTCGACGCGCACAATCATGTCTTGGTTATCCCCGCCGTCGTCGATGGTGGCGATATCCTTAAGTAGCATCTGCACACCATTGCGGTTTGCCACTACCACGGAATTTAATTCGTCGGCAGATCGAAACTCCCCAATTGTCCGCAGGGTATATTGAGCCTGCCCCACAAAAAGCCGTCCAGCAGGCGTATTCAGGTTTTCCCCTTGAATTGCCTGGACCACCTGATCAATGGTCAGTCCATTGGCTTGTAATTGAAGGGGGTCAAGTTCAATCCGAATCTCCCTAGTCCTTCCTCCCTGCACGTTTACAGCTGCGACACCATCCAAGCGTTCAAAGTAATAGACTATCTCATCGTTAACCAAGCTCAGCAATTCAGCTTGATCGAGATTCCCTGAGACGCCCAGCGTCATGATCGGAGACTGATTGGGATCATACCGACCCACCCGCGGATCGCTCGCCCCATCTGGCAGCCTTGACCGCACCCGATCTAAATTGGCTCGTACCTCGTTCATTGCAGTTTCCAAATCAGTACCCCAGTTAAAAGTCAAGGTAACCTGGGAACTGCCCACCCGTGAAGTTGAGCTCATGCCAGTGACGCCGCTGATGGTGCTGAGAGCCTGTTCTATTGGGATGGTGATCAAAGATTCTATCTCTTCGGGTGCCACCCCACTGTATGAAGTGGAGACGCTTATCGTCGGAAAGGATAAATCGGGATAAAGGTCAATCGCAAGGCGGCTGTACGAAAAAAGCCCCAAGAGAGTCAAAGCAATAAAAAACATGAAAGTAGTAACGGGACGGTTTACCGCAAAGCGTACCAGGTTCATTGAGCGCGGCCCCCTCTTCTGGTAATGGCTGCGTCCGCAGAGTCTCTGTCTGGCCTTCTTGGCGGTCTGTCATCCTCACGCGGCCGCTTCTCTCCATCGCCGGCGCCCAGCGGGACAACAGTCTGCCCATCTTGCAAGTCTTGTTGGCCCACAACAACAACCATTTCCCCTTCTCGCAGCCCTTCGACTATTTCGACTCGCTCACGTCCTTCGACCCCAGTCTTAACTTTCTGCAGCTTTGCCCGGTTCTCCTGAACAGTGTAGACATATGAACCTCCGGCCAAGAGCATTATTGCCTCCCGGGGGACAGCAAGGATATTTTCTTTTCGATCCAAAACAATCTCTACGCGAGCTGACATCCCCGGCCGCAATTGCAGCTGGGGGTTTGCAACCCGCCCCCTCACTGCCATAGTCCGTGTTTGGGGATCTATGGCAGCCTCTAAATGGTGGACTACACCCTCAAATTGCCGCCCGGGAAACGCATCAGTGCTGATCAGCAGTTTCTGCCCTAGCTTGATTTTATTGATGTCCCGCTCCGGCACATTGAAGACCACTTCTAGCGAATCTAAAACGGTGATCCGCGCAATTAAAGTTGATGTGTTTACATGACCTCCAGCTATGGGCGGGGTACTTGTTATAACCCCTGAAATTGGCGCTTCAATATTGACGTTCTGCAGCCGCAGCCTCATCAATTCATAATCTGCTTCGATTTGCTGCAGCTGGGTCTGGGCTACAGCATAATCGACCTCAGCGTTCTCTACTTGGTAGCGAACATTTTCTAGTTCCTGCTGGGTCGCAGCTTTCCGTTCAAAAAGCTGCTTGATTCGATCGTAATCAGCCCGCGCTCTTTGCAGGCGGCTCTCTACCTGCCGCAGGGAAGCACGTGAAGCTTGAAGGCGTGCGCTTATCTGTTTGAATTGAAGCTGCAATTCCTTGTCATCTAGGCGCGCAAGAAGCGTGCCCCGTTTAACGATTTGGCCTTCTTTCACATTTACAGCAGCGAGCCTGCCTGCCATCCCAGCCATGATCTCCATTTCCTGTTCAGCTTGCAGGCTGCTGGAAAACACACCTAGCACTTCCACAGTGCTGCGCTTGGCAGGTTCAACGCGGACACTTACAGTTTCAGCTCCTCTCCCTCTGCGAAAGGGCCCCATAGCTTGGCGTTCTGGCTCTTTCTTTAAGGAGCTGCTAATCCGAATCCCCACCAAAACTACAAATGCAAGGCCAACTAGACCCAGGGTAATCCATTTCCAAGATAAACGCTTCATGATCCAAAGTCCCCCATTCCGTCCTCGTTGAATTTACATTAACGCAAAATTCAAAACATTCGTCTAAGGAAGGCTATTTTCCCCGTGAATATTTAATTGATGCTTAGAGATAAAAAGAAATGCAGTAATAATATAAACGCTTGCAATAAACTAGGTTCGTGATTGTACAATACCAAGGAACATATTATAATCTTATACAGCTTTCTCTACGTCCACTTGCCTTAGGTTTATGAGTTGATGCCACCCACTTTGTAGCAGCATTCCAACACCAAAATTAGCAAGGATCTGACGGGATAATCACCACCTTCCGGCTTAGCTGAGAAGCCTTAATCTATTGGTTTATCGAGAAAAAAGAACCTTCTGGGATATTAGCAAAAGAGCTGGTGCATACCTAAACGCATCAGCTCTTATTATTTGAGACTTTGGCAAGACTCCTCCTTCTCATCTTATTTAGTTGCAAGCATGGTATGCCAAAAAAAGATCTAAAGCAGACCAGACACACAACTAAATAACAGTTTGTCTTCTGATATTATTCTAAGCTTTTTGAAAAAGTCCTTGTAAAAAATCCTCTTCTACATATGTTTCTTTTATAAGGATGGACTGCCTAGTGAAATTATACCATATGCATCCAAAATATTAAACTAGATAGCCAAATTTTTTGTCTGCAACTACTCATAATCCTCTGAAAGGGATTCTAACGTTTTAAGCTCATAGCACCAACCTTTTTCAATTCACCTCTGCTCCTTCCAGGGAACGGCCAATGCAGGGGACCTCCATCAAAGCTGCACGCTAGCAAATACTTTATTAAATGCCTAGTACAAGGAGCGCTCAAAATTTCAATCTGCATTTTTCTAACAAACTCTTCTACCTAGTTTTTAACCATTGGAGCACAGGCTCCAAGTTTTCCTCTTTAACCCCATCGAAGCCGTTTTCAATGATCTCGATGGCCTCTTCGGTTTCTTCGTCTTTGTCCCTGCGGCTTTTAAGTATCCACAAAAACATGGACAGCAGGACTTTATCCATCCCTTTTATCTCTTTCAAAGGCAGACAGCCCCCCCGCAGGTAGAAAAAAGGTATCCCTTCAAGCTTGTTTCTTGCGATAACCGCTTCCGTACTAGGCTCTGCCCTTCGCGCAGTGCCTGAACCGCAAACAGCTATTAAGTTATATTTCCGAACCTTGTTAAGCCCCTGTATCTTCCCAGCTTTCAACCACCCGAGAAAAATGATTTCAGCATCCTGATTAACCTTTGAAATTTCACTTGTCGGCAAAGTTTTCAATCCTGTCTTCTCAGCCAGCATCTCGGCATATTTTTTGGTAAAGCCCGTTTTTGATTCATAGACAATTACCATTTTTCTATCCCCCCTACATTTCAGTGCCACTTATGTTCTGTGATAATTCAGAAAGCACAGGCATCGCAGTTCTAGTTGGTCTGCAAAAAGCCAGCAAAACCTACCTAGAGGCACTTGATTGATTTCAAAAAATATAAACAAAAGACTTTAGCTGTAGAACCAACAGGCTATAAGAAGTTAGTTTTTGCAGAAATCCAGGGGTCTGAGGGAAATGTAGAGCCATTTGTTAAGTCTTCCCAAGGATATTAAAGCTGATGCATTACTGCCACCATCGAAAAATGAATTCACTGCGGTTTCCCTTTTGAGGTGCTAATAATGGCAGGAGAGCCATTTGCATGGCTCTCCCCTTTTATGCCGCACATGCCCTCTAAGACATACGGCTTATCTAATTGGTTAATTAACTTGCTTTATTTGCCGAACTCACATAAACTGCTACCACATTAGCTTTGCTTTTGACACACAAGTCTTTATTTAGAAGTTTACCGCATAGCTGGCTGCTACATTGAAACCGTACTGGGAAACCTTATCTTCTTCTCCTTTACCAATTTGATTGTAGAGGAGATAGGCTGCTGCCTTAAGGCCAGGAACTTGGGGGAAGTCATATTCAGCACCAACCTTGGCTTTTAAAATTGATGCTGCCGGATCTTCCTCCTTCTTGAACAAGTTGTTGAAACCATATGATACGCCTGCAACAGCCTGGAGGCCGTCCATCAGCACATAGTTCCCTTTGCCGCCCAGCAATATATAGTTGGTTGCCAATTTTTCAGCATCTTTGATTCCCTGATTGAGCCAGCCTGCACTCACAGAGAAACCGTAATTGGTTTCATTGTACACTCTGTACTCTCCAAAAACTGAAATTTCAGTCTGGTCCTCTATTTCTGCATCACCATCTTTCAAATTAAGAGCTGAATAGCTGGCATTTATGGTGAGCTGGGGAAGCTGTGCTATCCAAATTCTGCCAAACACGTCATAGCCTAGAGCTTTTTGATCTGAGTTTTCGCTGTCAACAAGACCAGTAAAAGCCGCTCCTATCCTAACCGTTCCCGTCTGTGCAAAAGCCGCCGTGCCTGCCAACAGACAAACCACCAAAAACGCTCCTACAACTATGTGCTTGTTCATATACAAGCCCCCTTTAATTTTTTACAAGTGATAAACCGTATGTAATGATAAGGGAAGGTAGGTCTCCAGCGTTTACCCTATTCCTGCTAATCATACCGCAAAAGAATCGGCTATATCACTTGTTATCTTTATATTACTACAATTATTAAAATTAAGCAAGATGGGTATTGGACTGATAACGAGTTATTGCACGAGCAGGTACATCGCTTCAGTTTTCGTGACACCAAATACAACTAATTCATGAGACAGAAATTCTCTAACTAAAATACTGGTATCCCTCCTGGGACATTTTTCGCCAAAAAGCCACCTACAGTATGGTGGCTTTTTTCGCAAAATCGTTATCAACTATCCTGTATTAAAGATTGTCGCTACTCATTTTCTTCGTAAAAGTAATAATTGCTATGCTCATGATGATGACAGCATAGCCAATTACCCACCACAATTCCGGGAAGATACAATGATAAGCACCTGAAATAGCAGCACGCCCGGCTTCTACTGCATGCATAAACGGTAACAGTTCGGCAATTTTCTTGAAAAATCCACCGACTAGATCGAGATCAAACCAGGTGCCCGATAGCCATGCACTCAAATTTGTGAGTAATGCTCCACACATCCCACCGACCTGTTTATCATTAAATAAGGTACCGCATAACAGACCAATTGCGATAAACAATATCGCAGCTGGTATCATTACAAGAATAGTAATTAAGACATGAAGGTTTATTGCTAACCCCAAAAACAATGCAACAAGAAAACATATTGCAACTTGTAAGATGGCCATAGGTAATAAAGGGAGCGTATATCCTAGGATAAACTGGCTAGATGTCATGGGAGACGTAAACAAGCGTAGCATTAAAGAACTGGTTCTGTCTTTAGCAATCAACATGCCTGAAAAAAGCGAGATGAACGATAGTCCAAAAACAGCAATTCCGGGAGCTAATTGATCTATTACAAATAAATCTACAGGTACATTCGATTGAATAGCTGTAAGCAATAGCAGTAAAACAACAGGAAAGCCAACGCCAAATGCTAAATTATGCCTATCTCGCAATATTTCTTTACTATTCCGAGTCGCAAACGCTAAGATCTTCATACACCGCTCCACCCTTCTTGAACAATGGCGATAAAGGCGTCTTCAAAATTATCGCTGCCTGTCTTCTCTATAAGTTCATCAGATGTGCCAATTGCCTTAATTTCTCCGCCTGCCATCACTGCTAATCGATCGGATAAAAAAACAGCCTCCTCTAGATAATGGGTAGTTAAGATAATAGTGATCTTCTTTTTTAATTTCTTGATGACACCCCAAAGTTCTCTTCTTGCAAGTACATCAAGGCCTATTGTCGGTTCATCAAGAAATAATACTTGCGGCTCTGTAATTAATGCCATCGCAATACTCAAGCGTCTTTGCCAGCCACCAGATAAGGTATTTGCCTTAACTTTTTCAATTTCGGACAATCCGAATGATTTAATAGTCTCTTCAACCTTTAATTTTGATTGCTTTTTATCATTCCCATAAATGCCTGCAATAAGTTCCAGGTTTTCCCGAACAGTTAGATTGCGAGCAATTGCGGTTTCTTGAGGCGAAACATTGATTTGTGCTTTTACTTTTAGCGGGCTTGTGATAATACTGTTCCCTAAGACAAACGCATCTCCAGATGTAGGTTTCGTAAGGCAGGTTAACATTTTTATTGTTGTGGTTTTACCAGCTCCATTTACTCCTAACAAAGCAAATAACTCACCTTTATAAACACTCAAATTAAGGGACTTAACGGCAATTTTATCTTTGTATTGTTTTGTGAGCTCCATCGTCTGAATCGCTATCATTTATTGTCCTCCACTTCGTTCAGCTTTTTAATTCCCTCTGCAAAATTTACGCTATCTTCTTCGCTGTGCTCAGGATATATTTCCTTTGTTTTCCCGTTGAGAATTGCATCTGCTATCTTATTGAAAACACTCATTCTCTCAATGGCTATACCTTTTTGAGCATCAGCAAGTAAGATCAAGGTATCTCCAGCGGTAATTCCAAACATATCCCGCACTTCTTTTGGTATGACTATCTGTCCCTTTGAACCCACTTTAACCGAACCCATGTATTTGCCTTCTTTGTCACTACTTTGCATAAATCCACCTCCAAAAAGGGTTAGTATACCACGATAGAGATCTTTGTATTACTTGTATAACTTGTAATACAAGTGTACTAATTTTTTTCTCCATCGTCAAGCCGAAAATCACGTTGGAAAAATGCAGAAACTATTTGAAAAATCATGCGATTTGTTATGCAAATCCCGCTAAGTTTTTCTAATTTTGTTTGTACCAGCTTGAGAAGAGGAAGGGTAGGGTTTAGAAAGAAAGTGCAGGTGCAACACCAAATCTGACAGCTAGCCTACACTATGTGTGGAGAGGGAAGAAAGTTGTTGAGAAAGGTAGGTAGGAGGCAGCAAAGCTGCCTCCCTGTTTTAGTCTTGTACTTGCCAAAGCACGGCATTGCCGATGCCAAAAGGAATGAGTGTGTATTTTTCCGTGTACCGCGAAAAGTCTACAAAAGTCCACGGGCTGACACCTTTATCCTCCTCAATACCGGAGATCCAGCCTGGTCCCATGAGGTTGAAAAGGGTTGTGGCTGCAACCACCTCCAGCTTGTTCTCTCCTTCCTGGAGATATTCTGTAAGCTCCACAGCATAAGGAGCCCAGTAGAGTGTTGCGATCTCTTTTCCGTTGAGATAAACCTTCACATCTGCAGCTTTAACATGTCCAAGCTCCAAAACCAACCGCTGGTTGGCCTCAGAAGTGAAGCTTGTTTCAAATCTGGCCTTGCCTGCATAAAACGGATAGCCAGAAGCTGTGAGGTCCTCTGGTTGGGGAGCCTCAGGGGCTTTGAGAGCGAAGCAGCGGTTGTCGAAATTGGAGACGCTGAAGTTGCCAACCAGGTAAACTGTCTCCACTTCTGTGGGCTTATGGTTTAAAAAGTCCTCTACCCGCTCGTGCTGCCCAGGCTCTGTAATGTTGTTTACTTTCTTCCCTTCCAGAACCAAACTGTGCCGCCCGGCTGTGACAGTCCCCAGAGGCACTTTGGTGAAGTTGGGATCCTTCCAGCTGTACGCAGGATCCAAGGCGCCTTTCTGACCCGGGGACTTCAAGGGCTTAACTTCACGGCCATCGAAAAGGATCCTGTCAAGGTTTTCAGCAACCTCGATTACTGCAATCAGATCCTCAATTTCCTCCTCAGCCACAAAGGAATACTCTGCCCGGAAGGGTGTGCCTTCAGGGGCAGGGTAAAAGTGATCGTGCCAGACTTTGGCAATAGGCGCATCTGTAAGCACCCTTTTTCCTGCTAGATCCAGGGTCACCTTGTTGAGAGGCAGCACGTTGTCCTCAAGCACTTCAACCTGCCAGCCTGCAAGCTCCTGGTCTTTCACGAGCTGCACAGGGAACGCAATACCGCTGGCAAGATAAAGGGGAGGTTCAGGAAGCTCCCGCTCCATTTGGGCTGCACACAAGAGGATGCTGCCTGCAGGTGCCATGGTAAGTTCAAGCTTGCCGTCCTCTGCAGGCGCCAGGTATTCTTCCCCAGTATTCAGGTCGATTATGGAAAGCTGCTTGTAGCCGCAAGGCGGAGCGATGCAAACCCGAGTTTCCCGCGTTTCGCTTGTGTTGGCAAGGAAGTAAAGCCTGCCGAAGTCAGTTTCCCGCTCATGGCAGAAAACCTGCTTTGCATTTTCGCCTGTCAATGTATCTGTGATCTTGATCCTTTGGCTGTAGACCTCATCCAAAAAGGCCACAAGCTCAGGGACGGTGTCGAAAACCTCCCCAGAAATGTTCAGCTCCGCAGAAGCTCCTTCCACTCGCTGGGGCTTCTGCTGCAGGAAGACAATTCTGCCTCCTGCCTGGGCAAAAGCTGTCAGCAGCTTCACTGTGTTTTCGCGCAGGGTAATTGCTGGGGGCACCACAACAGTGTGGTACTCGTGGCTTCCCACCACGAATTTGTCGCCGCGAACCTCCCCGTAGTCTTCCATGAGCATCTCGTCGCCGTAGTGGAAGTCCAGTTTGGCTTCAATCAAGGCACGGGAGAGCTCTTCAAAGGGAACCTCAATGGTTTTCTCCAATGCCAGATCCGTCTGCTTGTGCAGGGGAGAATACAAGCTCCAGACGCTGGAGATGGGGTGTACAACCAGAATGTCTAAAACTCGCTTGCCCTGGCTGATTGCTTTGCTCACTCTCCCCAAGTATTCGGCAAACTGGCCCTCTTCTTCCCACCAGGGCTGCTGGTAGAAGAGGTTGGCTGGATAGTCCCGCTTCCGCTCGCCCCGCATGGAATACAGGGAGAGGTGTTCGTTGACGAAATTGATTCCCAAAGCTGCCTGCCAGTCTCCGATCCATTTGCGGTGGAAGAAACTGCTTTGCTGGCCAATGCAGCCGAAAACTTCACAAAATGCCCGTTCTTTCTCCAGCTGATCTGTAACTGAAGTCAATTGCTTCACTGTGATCAGCTGCTCAAGGTGGCGGCTTAATTTGTCGATCCCAGGCCAATGCATGTACTCATAATGGGGCATGGCTGCCCCCACCCACTGGGTTTGGTAAGCCAAGTGGTCCTCTGCCATGAAGTGGCCTGTTAGCTTGAGGTTGTGTTCTTCGCACCATTTGTAATACTGACAGCTGAAGCTGTCCCGAAAGAGCTTCGTGGCAGCGTCGTAAAAGTCATAGCGGATCTTCTGAAAGTCCCCTTCATCGAAGAACAATTCGCCAAGGTGCTTTTGGATGTCATAGCCTTTCAGCTTCTCAAAATAAGCAGGCAGATAATCAGACCAGGGGATCACAGGCACATCATAATGGCCTTCCATCAGATAGCAGGGCTCATCTGTGAAAACCCCAGGAATTTCCTTGCCAAAATGCTCACCTACCTCTTGGGCGTAGCGCTCCATGGTGACCTCAAGGAAGTACCTCACAGCTTCAGGGTTCATCAAATCTACATAACAGGTACCATTGAACCAACGACTTCCGAAAGGCGATACTCGTTTGCAGATGAACTTGCCATTTTTCCCCAGCAAAACCTCGTCATCTTCGGTGATTTGTTCTTTGTTCAAGAGCACCAGGGCCCGGCTGCGGTAAGCGCGGTCTGCCTCAGGCACCATCCCCCCTGCAAAACCTGAGGGCCATTTGTCTTCATCGTAGAGCCACGCCTCAGTACCAGTTGCCTTGGCTTCTTCTACGCAAGCACGTACAAGGTCCATCCACTGTGGGGACAGGTATCCTGTAACAAGCCCCACCCTGGAGTGCATAAAAAAGCCGCCCCAGCCTTTGTCTGCCATTTCACGAATCTGGCGCGCTAGCTCCTTTTGATCCAGATCATCGTTCCAGCTCCAAAAAGGTGCAGGACGCCAAGTTGCCTCGATTCTACGCCAATCCAACTTAAATCTCCTCCTCGTTTTTGAACGCATTGTTGCTTTGTGCTTTTGTGCGCTTGATTCCTGCATCACGAGTTTTAATTTCCGTGCTGCTCACCTTTTTCCTTCTTTACTAAGACTGCTCCTAATACGCTTGTCCTATTAATTATGCAAAAAGCATGCTTCAAATTCAACCCCTAGCATGCTTTTTCTTTCATATTTTTGGAGATCTTGTGGTTTTTGCTTTCCATTCCAACCATAACTACCCCCGCCAGCACTACCACTGCTCCAAACCACTCTGAAAGGCTGAGGTGTTCGCCTAAAAGAAGCCAGGCCAGCAGGATGGTGAAAAGGGGAGTGAGGTATTGCATCACATTCAAGAGCGCCAAATCGATCCTTGCCATAGCTTCATACCAAGCGAAAAAGGCAACTGCTGTGGGGAAAAGCACAAGGTATGTGATATAATACCAGCTGCCGCCAGAAGGCCAGATTATGGGAGTGGAGATAAAAAAGCGAAGGAGCAAAAGTTCCAGCGCTCCCAAGAGCATGGCCCAGGTTGTGGTGCGGTAGCCGCCCAGCCTCTGAACCACAGGCTTGCCGATAATGCTGTACAAAGCCCAGCAAGCTGCTCCAAGGAGCACAAACAAATCTCCCTTCAAGTGTCCTAGATCAAATTGAAATCCTCCAAATGAAAGGATCCCCATAACAAAGAGGCAGCCTGCGAGGCTGATGACCATGCCGAATACTTTCTGCCTTGTGATGGACTCGCCGATAAAAAACCCCAGCAAAAGAATGATGATTGGATTAAGCTGCATGATCAGGGAGCTGTTGATGGCTGTTGTATAGATCTGGCCATAGAAGGTGAAGGTGCTCATGCCAACCATCCCAAACAGACCCAGGAGGGCCAAAACCAAATAATCTCGTCTTTCAATGCGGAACATTTCCTGCTTAAAGGCAAGGCCTGTACACAAAAGCAGGCTTCCTCCCAACAAAAAACGGATTGTCGAAAGGGTTACAGGATCCACAAGCCTATTGGCCATCAGGTGCCGCACACAGACAAAAGTTGTTGCCCAAAGGAAAGCGCTGCTAAAAGACCAAAACACACCCCACGGATCATGTCTCTTCTTCATTCTTATACCTACTTCAAAAGTGAGTTATAGTGCTTGCTAGGCAAAAAGATTCCACCGCTTTTGGCGTAGAAATCTTCATCCAGGTGGTAAATACCGTCTTGCGGTTCAGCCCAATCTGCTCCGCTGCAGGGATGATAGCTCTTCATCAAATCCCAGTTGCGGTAATTCTGGTGGCCGTTGCTTTCCACAACGCCGATCTTTAATCCCGGAAGTGGTGCCAGACGTGCTGCCACGTTTTTATTCCATTCCACCATCACAGGGTTTACTGTCAGATCGGCGCAAAAACATGGCAGGTTGTTTTCCCAGGCCACCTGGATAATATCCAGAGTAAGGCTTAAAGTCTTAGCGATGGGCTTGAGGGCAAAGGCACCATAGCCCATTTGAATCCTGGCTTTGGCATCTGCTACAGAGTGAATGCTCTCGTCTGCAGCAAGCCGCGCAGGAATATCTTTCACATCTATCTCTAATTCTTCTGGAAAAGGCTCTTCCAGAAGGACAATCCTCTCTCGGGCCCCTATTTTCTCAGCTTCCTCCAAAAAGCGCAGCAGCAGGTCTTTGCTTTGATACCTTCCATTGGCATCGAGGTAGTAGAGGATGTTTCCGGACTCAGTATAGGGAGTGTGAAAATCCTTCACTGCCTCGTGAATTTCTTTGAGGCGGGCGCAGTCCCAAGAGAGCATCTTCTCTTGATCTCCATCGCCATCAGGATCGGAGCCGATTTTTATTTTCAAGAAAAAGAACCCTGCCTTCACAGCCTTCACAATCTCAGAAACAGGTACACCGTATGTCATTAAGGGGATATTGGCTAAAGCTTCATGTTTGAAACTCAAAGCTTCTTTGCAGGAAGCGGGTATCAGCTGATCAAAATCATCTAGCCTGTGCTCTTGGCTGTAGAGGAGCCACGCTGCATTGTCCACTGCCACAAGGGAGTTCAGGGCGAAGGTAGTGCGAAGATCGGGATTCGCAGTAATAGTCTTGCCATATTCAAGGATCTGAGGCAGAAGTTCTTCTAGCAGCTCTGTAGGCGTCTGAAACGTTAGGCCGCGGGCCTTTTCAAGAGCATAGGCAGTCATGAGGAACATCATGGCATTGCCTACAGCCTCCGGATTCTCTGCAAAGATCCTGCCGTCAGACCAAAGCACGCTCTGCACTCCGAGGCCTACCCCCTGATAGCTGTCGCTTGCCAGCGACGCTACCACCTGCCACAGTTCGCTTAGGTAGCCTCCCTTAAAACCGAAAGGAGCTAGCAAAGGCTCCCTCTGGAAGTTTAATTTTGTTTCTGTTATTTTGATCATGCGTCCCCACCCTTTAAAGATAATTTTGACGGCTGCCCGCAATAGCACGAGCGAAATCAAAACAACTATTTGGAGCTTTTAGCAAAGTATCGTGTTGCCTTTTGGCAGTATCTTCAGTTCGTTATTACGTCCGCTCTCTGTAGATATAGCTTACACCTTAGTATTTGGCGGACTTTAGGATTAAACCTGTGCTACTAAACTATATTAGGAACCAAAATGGAAAATCCTTCTAAGAAAATAAAAAGAGAGATAAAATATATCTCCCCTCCCATGGTGTTAATAGACAAGTGCTCAGCTGATGAGCTGTACTGCTCCCTGCGTTTTTTTCTGCTTTGCGGTAAGCCAATAACCTTTTAACTATACGTTTTATCTGAAATCTCGCTTTCAATTGCAAGCGATCTAAGCCATTGGGAACGATAAAACAAGCTGGAAAATTCACTTGCAGCAAGTCGAAAAGCAAAATAGAAGCGTCCCCTTTGAGAGCAAAACTTACCAGCCGATAAACTCAACAGCGGGATTGCCTACCACTTTTCCCTGCGAACTAAATAACGGTCTATTTTTTCCTGATGGACTTCAAAACCGATCCCAACTTTGTCAGGTATAGTTACCGTCCCATCTCCATCCATTTCTATGAAAGGCTTTATCAAATCGTCCTTGAAAAACCGCAGGCTGGGGCCTAAATCTGTTGGATGATTAAATCCCTCAAGGGCGGCATGATGCAATCCTGCCGCCTGGCCTACACCCAATTCGGGCATAGAGCCGCACCACAAATCCAAGCCCGCGTCATGACAAAGCTGGTAAATCTCAAGGGCAGGACCGAAACCGCCAACTCTCTGCAGTTTTATATTAACTATCTTCGCACTTTCAAGCTCGATGACCGTTTTCGCATCCTGTATAGTACGAACACCCTCATCTAAACAAATTGGGGTTTGAACCGTTTTTGCAAGTTGTGCGTGCTCCTGCAGAGCGTCAGCTGCGAAGGGTTGTTCATACATCTGAAGGTTATAGGCTTCTAAACGCTGAAACACTTCTGCATCCTCTATGCTGTAGGCTGCATTGGCATCAACAAAGAGAGGAATATCGCCAAAAGCCTTGCGTACTTGCCGCACTGGCTCCTCATCCCAACCAGGCTTGATCTTTATTTTTAATCGCTTGTATCCCCAGTCTATATACTTTCCGATGACAGCTAGAAGCTCATCGATTGAATCATAAATTCCTACTGCAAGCCCACACTCTATCTTGCGTTTTGAACCACCTAATAATTTATATAAGGGAACGCTTTTCTCTTTCGCTAATAAATCCCACAAAGCTGTTTCCACTGCTGCCCGTGCAAAAAATGAATCCAGCTGCTTGAGAGATACGTCAGATGCTTCATAGAATTCTCTGCCTATTAACGTCGGAAGAAACTGAGATAAACACTGCCATGTATAATCAGGACTTTCTTTCGAATAAAACGTTCCATCCATCGGGGCAGCTTCCCCGTATCCAATATACCCCTCTGCTGTTTGCAAACAAACTATCAGCGAGCTTGTATGTGTGACCTCACCTGAACTGATCCGAAACGGTTCTTGGAAAGGTATTCGAACGTTCAACAGTTCAACAGATGCAATTTTCAACGCTGCATTCCTCCTGAAAAGCTTAGCCTGTATTTTTATTCTCCCTTGCAAATTTATAGTCTAACAATTTTAATCAAAAGGTTCTGCTCCGCTAAACAAGTTCTATTTTATAAACCTGCCGGGGCCTTCCTCTTCCCACCGGCTGCTCTTCCCCTACTGCTCGCGCTAGCTTAGCCTGTTCTAGAGCAGCTAAAATCCTTCTGCCGCTTCTGAGGGTGACGCCAAATCCTTCTGCAATATCGTTAGCTGTAAGGCAGCTGCGACCTTTTTTCCGAATTAATGATTCCAGCCTGCTGATAGTGGTTACACTTAATCCTGCAGCTTTTGCGCACCTTACGATCCTCTCGTCGCTGCTTCTTTGCAGATATTCAAGCTGCTGGTTTGTTCCCAAAGGACCTAAAACTTTCCCGTCCTCTGTAAAGACAAAACAGCTATTGCCGCCAACTTCTTTTGCCTTAGCGAGTGCGCTTCTCGCATTCTGTTCTGCCTCTGCCGCTGTTGTGCCGAGGCCCAGGCCGTAGCTGATGCTAAAAGGCAGCTCATTTTTCACATGAGAAATTAATGGAGCCACTTCGTAAAAATTAGTGGCCTCCTCAACTGCGCCTCGTGTAGCAAAAATTACAAACTCATCACCACCGCGATAAGTCACAGAGCCTTGAATGCTTTGGGAATACTCAAGCACAATCTCATGTAATCTCAGTTTAACCTTTTGGATCTCGTACTCCGATTTTGCAGTGTTAACCCAGGCACTGAAGTTGTCTATGTTTAGTATTCCCACTGTCGCTTGGGTTGCCTTGTTTAGAAGGGCTTTTGCCTCCAAAATGGCTAATTGATAGGTTTCGCGAATGGCAGACTTCGTGGGCTTTAATCTGTACGCAGGAAGGCCCAAGGAGCACAGCCTATCGTAGGCTGAGCGCAGGCCTGTGACTATCAGCTCTGTCTTTCCTGCTTCAAAAAGCTGACGATGAAAAGCTACGATCTGATCTGTGGAAGGAAATCCCTGTCCCTCTTCTACAACAACATTATCCGTACAAAGCCCAAGGCCGGCATAAGTTTCCTGCACGGATCTGTTGCTTATGTAATCTATACTGGCCTTTTCAATATCTCTACCGTCGAAACAGGCTGCCTTGAAAAGGCACGTCATCAGAGCCTCACTGGTATTGGGAACGTACAGGGAGGGTATTCTGGGGTTAAACTTTCGCTTTGCCAAATGAAACGGGATGGGGCCTGTAAAAATAATCACGTCCCCGCGTTCGTTAAAATCCTCCGCTGACTGCGGCGCTTCCTCTTCATTTCGATAAATTAGTGGTTCTAACAAAACCCCAACAAATTCTTGGCCTACATCCATCACTGCTTGCACAACGTCACAAGGCCCAATAATCCCGATCTTAATTTCCATTTTGGCACTCCTGTTCCCGCACCACAAAAGCTTTAATTGCCTGGATATCTTTCTGGGACAGCTTTAGCCCCACCGGATCGCAGGCTGCCTCCTGCGGTATAACACCCAGTTCTGCCAAAGCCTGCAGCATGCGCAGGATATAGCCATCCATAGGCTGAATAAATGTTATTTCCGCAAAATCGTCTACCCACCGGGCCAGCTCCATAAACCCCTCCCAATCCTTTTGCAGATAAGCGTCCATCATAGCCTGCTGCTTCCGGGGAAATGCTGAACCCAAACCTACTAAAGCAGCCTTTGCCCCTCGCATCATGGTATAGGGGAACATCCGGTCTTCGCCTGTGATCAGCAGCTTTCCCTGGCACTTCTCCTCCAAAAGGCGAGATACATCCTGATAGGTCATGATGCTGTCCAAAGTTGCCATTTTTATGCCAGCGACCTGAGGAATGGACAGCAATCTCATCAAGAGCTCAGGTGAATAGCTGATCCCTCCAGCCTCCTCGTAAAGATAAAAGAGAAGGAGAGGAATGCCCAACTGGCTCAAAGCCAGGTGGTGCTCGTAGATCAGTTTGTCCTGTTCAGGATCATGACGGTAGGCTGTAGGGGGAAAAACTAAAATTGCATCTGCTTTACCAGCCACTGCCTCCTGGGCTATGGTAAGGGTATTTTCAAGATATCTTTTTCGATCAGCAGTTGGTTTAGAGCCTGCCCCGGCTATAACCAGCGCGTCATTGCCCAAACCTTCTCGCCACGCTCGCAAAACCTGCCTGCGAGTGGCTGGGTCCAGTTCCAAGCCCCTGCCAGTATGCGCCCAAACAGCAACTGCCTGCACACCTTCAGACTTCATGTACTTTATATAGTTTTCTTGGGCTTGCACATTCAGTTTGCCATCTGTCCAGGGCACTGGAACTGCAGGAATCAGCTTGCCGTGTAAACGTTCAATTATTTCCACAAGCTTCGCCTCCTTTTGCAACCATTTCTATGGCGCCCACAGGACATACGTACTGGCATATTCCACAGCCATCGCACTTATCTGTAACAAAGCTGTGCCCTGGCCTTACGTCTATTGCATCGTAGATGCAGATTATGCTGCAGCGGCCGCAGTTTACACAACCTGAGCAGTGCAGGCAGCGGGCAGCCTCTGCCCTCGCCCGTGCTTCAGTCAGGCCTAGATCGTAAGGAGCAAAATTTCTCCTTTTCTCTACAGGAAGATAACTCTTGGGCTGCCTGCAGGTGATCACCTGCGGAGAGCTGATAATCCTCTCAACAGACGCAACCGGCGGTTGGGGAATGCTTTTGACCTGCACACCCTGCCGCTCCATAATGGCACGGGCAAGCCTGTGTCCTTCTGCAATGGCCTCCACAACACTTGCCGGGCCGCTTACCAGATCTCCCCCAGCAAAGACAGCTTCCAGCTGTGTGCTGCAGCTTTCTTCGTTCACAGGCAGGACACCAGCTGCAGTTGAAAGGGGAAGTCCTGCCAGGGCCTCTGCTGCTGCTTCCTGACCTATGCAGACCAGCACCTGGTCTGCCTCAAGTTCAGCTTCTTGGGATGTGGGCAAAGGGGCGCCGCTATGATCCAGCTTGTTTTTCACATACCTGACGCCCTCGACTTTCCCGTCTCCCACAAAAGCCACAGATCTTGCAAGCTCTACGAGCTTAATCCCTTCTGCCAGAGCTGCTTCAACTTCTACCGGATCTGCAGGCATATCCTGCCGCCTGCGGCGGTAAAGGATTGTCACATCATCGGCACCTAACCGCCAAGCGCTTCGGGCAGCATCCACGGCAACATTGCCTCCGCCGATAACCACCACCCGCCTGCCTGCTTCTGTCTTCTCCCCTAAATTCAGCTTCTTCAAAAAGGATATGCCGCTTTCTACGCCCACAAGCTCCTTGCCGGGCAGCTCCAGCTCCCGCGGCTTGTGAGCTCCTGTTGCCAGGACAAAATATTTATAGCCCAAGCCCTTCAGCTCTTCAATGGTTATATCCCTGCCCACCTGGCAATTTGTCCTCAGCTCTACTCCTTCCTCGCAAATAGCCGCAATTTCCCGCTGGATAATCTCTTTCGGCAGTCTGTAGGCAGGAATGCCTACAGCAAGCATGCCGCCAGCAACTGGCAGGGCTTCAAAAACAGTTACTGAAAAACCGCTCCGCACCAAATCCAAAGCGCAGGCGAGGCCGCAGGGCCCGCTGCCGATCACTGCCACCTTTTCTTCATAGCGAGCAGGGTGCCTCTTGCGACTGATCTGAAGCTCCAGCTCCCTGTCTGCCACAAACCTTTTCAGATCCGCAATGGCCAAAGTTTGGTCGATTTTGCCCCTTGTGCACTGCACCTCACAGGGCCTGTGGCAAACCCGGCCGCAGATGGCAGGAAAGGGATTGGTCCGACGGATGAGCTCTAAGGCCTCCTCGTCCCTGCCGTTTGCAATTAGGGTGATGTAGCCTGCAGCTTCCTGACCAGCAGGACAAGCTGCGGTGCAGGGCGCAGTGCCCCGTGTGCGGATATGGGCCCAGGATCGGGTTTCCCTGTCCACCTCAGCCATGGTCTTTATCTTCTTTGCTGCAATGCCTTTCAGGTCCGCTGGCGTTTCACAATTATGTTCTTCAAGATATGCAAGTAGCCCTCGGTTGAGCCTGCCGATTATTTCAAAGCCCTCAAGATAGATGGCAGAACAGAGCTGTACTGTTGTCGCACCTGCAAGGAGGGCCTGCACTACATCTTCCACGCTGCCAACACCGCCTGAGGCTGAAATCACCGGATCCAGCTCGTTGTGAATGGCACTTACCCACCTGAGCATGTAGTGCAGCACCCAGCGGCCGCCGTGGCCGGCATAACCGCCGTGCATGACAGGCTCCTGCTTCACAGGGTCGATCTCAAGGCCTGTAAGGCGATTGAAGATGGTAAGTCCATCAGCGCCTGCATCTAAAGCTGCTTTGGACAAAGCTAAAGGCTGTGTCAGCTGAGGGCTGAGCTTGAGGAGAAGGGGAATTTTCACAGCTCTCCTTACCGCTTTCACTACTTCCAATATCCGCTCTTCTACCTGTTCCCCTGAGAAGGTGATAGAACCGTGGGGACAGGAAACGTTGAGCTCCAGGCCGTCAGCGCCTGCCTCCTCCAGCAATTTGCAGTACGCAAGCCAATTCTCGATCTCGTTGCAGTCCACATTGACGAAAATCGGGATATCTAGAGCTGCTTTACACCTCCGCAAATGCTCAGCGTATTCCTCAGGTCCCCACTCGCTGGCCTGCTCATACGAATAAAGGGTAGTGCTCCGGCCCCGCTCAATGGTGCGGAAACGAGGGGAAGGGGATCTGCGCATCAGCTCCTGATCTGACAGTCCTTTCATGATCACAGCCCCAGCACCTACGTCTTCAGCTCGTTTGAGGCGGTCCAAATTGGCTGTAATGCCAGCTGAGCCTGCAATCAGGGGGCTTGAAAGCTCTAGTCCTAAAAAATTTGTCGTCAGTGCTGCCAAGGTCTTTGCCTCCAATTACGGTCATCGTCCTTTAATATTCCTTTAAATAGTTCGCTGCTTGTTTGGTATTTCCTTCTATTAAGGATGTTTGAAATTTTTTTATTGGCAACCTGACAAATATTAGGAAAATTTGGTATATTTGTCTTGGGCTGTTTCCAGCCCAAGACAGCTGAACTCTGGTGCCTCCCATGGCAGTGAGTGCTCTGCTCCTTAATAACTGCCTTTCGGTTTGCTGTTTCGATTTTTTTGGAATTCAGCGTATACCTCCAGCAGCCGATCTGGATAGTTGGCAGTCATCCCATCAACTCCAGCTTCCAGCATCCGCAGCATCAGGGGTCCCTGATCGCTATTCACTCCCCATGCCCGTACCTTCAATCCTTCGCTGTGGAGGAGAGAAACAAGGTTCTCGTCGATCCGGTCTGCCTGGGGGCAGACTACATCCACTCCATAGGCCAGGGCATCTGCTGCAAGCTTATGGGGGTTGGAATAAAAGGGTGCTGTACCACCATCCACAAAAGGGGCTTCCCCTCCCTCTTCGCCCAAAACCACCAAAACCTGGGTTTTGAGCTTGGGACAGAGCTTTTTCGCCTCCACCAGAACATCCCAAGAGAAAGCAGAAAACTGGACCTGCTCCTCCAGCCCCCGCTCTATTACCTGCGAGACTGCAAGCTCGATAATTTGGGGAAAATTTTTCCCATCCTTAAGCTCAGCAACCAGGCGGCAGTTGGGAGTTAAGCTGTCAAGTACTTGAGAGAAGGTGGGAATCCGCTCGCCTCTAAACTTCGAATCAAACCAGCTGCCTGCATCGAGCCTTTGGAGAGCTGCCAAAGAAAACCCCCTCACAGGGCCAGAGCCATCTGTGGTCCGATCTACAGTGCTGTCGTGGATCACAACCACTTCATCGTCGGCAGTCAATCTAAGATCGCATTCCTGCCACCTTGCACCCAGCTCTCTCGCCCGCCGGAAGGAGGCCATTGTGTTTTCCGGGCAATATCCAGAGGCTCCTCTGTGGGCAATGGCTAAAAACTCATAATTCATGACTTCACCCCCATCTTATTGCAGGAAAATGTTCCCCGCTGCTTTCCCAACAGCTTCTCAACTCGTGTCCAAACCAACTGCTCAACCTCTTCTGGAGGGAGCCCCTCTACCTGAATAACTGCAAACCGCTCCAGCTGGCTGCGGGCAAGATCCAAAAACCCTTCCCTTACCTGCTTGTGAAAAGCTCCATCCCGCTCTTCGATTCGGTCTGTCTGCCCGCGGCCTGCCCTGGCTCTGGCAAGGCCGATTTGGGGATCCAAATCCAGGAGGATGGTGAGATCAGGCTCCAGGCCACTAGTTGCGAAAAGGTTGATCTCCCGCAGTTTCTGGAGGGACAGGCCCAAACCATAACCCTGATAGGCCAGGCTTGAGTCCACAAACCGATCGCAGATCACTATCTGGCCTTTGGCTAAAGCAGGTCTGATTTTCTCTTCCACATGCTGGGCGCGGGCTGCAGCGTAGAGAAGGGCTTCTGCAGAGCTTGTCAGCTCGTATTCCTTTCCCAACAGAAGCTCCCGTACAGCCTCTCCCAAGCTGGTACCACCTGGCTCCCGGGTCAGGAAGACATCGTAACCTTGGCTCCGGAGCTTTTCTGCCAATAGGCGGGCCTGGGTGCTCTTGCCGCAGCCGTCTGGGCCTTCAAAGGTAAGAAAAAGAGAGTTCATTCAATTGCCTCCTCTGGATAAAAGACAACATGGCGGAACGGCTCGGTTCCTTCGCTTTCAGACCGCAGGCCGTAGCGCTTTGCCAGGTTGTGCTGCAGCATCCGCACATAAGCGTTCTGAGGCTGCAGCTTTACTGGCTTTCCTTCTGCTATAGCCATCCTGGCTTTCTCTTCTGCTTCTGCCAAGGCTTTGCCTTCTCTGCGCTCGCCCATGAATTCTTCCAGAAACCGCCTCACCTGCACGTAGGTGTTGCTGCGAATGGTGTAGACAGCAAGTCCCCTGCGCTCTGCCTCACGGAGCCGCTTGGGCATTTTCCTGTATTGTCCCCGGAGTGTGAGAACCAGATCCGCATCTGAGAGGTTTTCCACTATATTGATGGGGTAGTTCAAATCGCTAATGGCCTGTTCTAAGCGGTTGCGGCTTACTGCATAGCTGAAGAGGTTGATTTTGCCGATTTCCGCTGGCTTCTCTTCCCAAACGTCTTCCTCAATATACGAGGTGGTCTCTTCCTCCTCCTGGGACTCTACAGCTATCTGCCAGGAACCATCGGCAGTCCTCTGCCTGATCTGGGGTTCAGGCTTATGGCCGCGGAGGAGCTGATCCACAGCTTTTGCTACATCAAAGTGAATGGCAAACCGATCCAGTTCCTGAAGCTCCACGATGATCTGGAAAGTGGGAGGTGCCTTGCGCTCGAGGACCGTTTTCTGTGTCCCCCGCCTTCGGGCTTCTTCGTCTCCCAAGGTTACAGCGCCAATTCCCCCTACCAGATCAGAGAGGGCTGGATTGATAATCAAGTTCTCCAAAGAGGTGCCGTGGGCAGTGCCGATGAGGGTAACGCCCCGCTCTGCAATGGTCCGGGCAGCTTCTGCTTCCAATTGGTTGCCGATCTCGTCGATGATCACAACTTCCGGCATGTGGTTCTCCACAGCTTCGATCATCACCTGCGCCTGTTGGGCAACCCTGGCCACCTGCATCCTTCGGGCAGAGCCAATGCCGGGATGGGGAATATCGCCATCACCTGCGATCTCGTTGGAAGTGTCCACGATCACAACCCGCTTTTGGAATTCGTCACTGAGCACCCTTGCGATCTCCCGCAGGAGGGTGGTCTTTCCCACGCCCGGCTTGCCTAAAAGAAGCAGGCTCTTTCCTGTTTCCACCACATCCCGGATGATCTCGATGGTGCCGTAGACAGCCCTGCCGATCCTGCAGGTAAGCCCGACAATATCCCCTCTGCGGTTGCGGATGGCAGAAATCCGGTGCAGGGTCCGCTCGATTCCTGCCCGGTTGTCGTCGCCGAACTGGCCCAGTTTTTCAATCACAGATCCCAGCTCTTCCCTTGTCACCGGCTCTTCGCTTAAGTCCACAAACCTTTTTGGGAAACGGGCCTGAGGTTTGCGGCCCAAGTCCAAAACGATCTCGATTAACGAATCCAAATCTTCTTCTTTGCGCAGGGCTTCTTCCACCCTTTTGGGCAGAACAGCCAACAGCTGTTCCAAATCATCCACTATTTCCTTTCGCATTCGTCAGCCTCCCTGATAGATCAAGATCTCGCCGCTGGAAGTGAGCCCATCAACCTGCCATCCCAGTTTCTTTATCCAGGTTAAGTATTCCACGTGCTCCTTGCCAATAGCATCCCCCGGAGCCAAAAGGGGGATTCCTGGCGGATAGGGAACAACCAGATTTCCTGCCACCTCGCCTGCAGCCTCAGCTAGAGGCACAAGGCCCTTTGGCCCCAAGAGAGCCTGTCTTGGAGAGAGGGCAAGCTCTGGAAAAGGAGGCGGGCTCACAGCTGCCTCCCTCTTCCCCTCCTGAATCAGGCGCCCAAAGCCTTCCAGGAGGCGTCCGATGCTTGCCTCATCGTCAGCTGGGGTCAAAAGGAGCACCACGTTGTGCTGGTCTGCCATCTCCGGCACAACTTTAGCTTCCTCTTTTAGGAATCTTGCGGCACCGATGCCGCTTTGGCCCCTCTCCCGCACCCGGACAACCAGGCGGCTCTCGTCCAGCAGCACACCAGGCGGCAGATCTGCCTGAGAGAGCACAGGCCAGCCCTGTTCTTCCAGCTTCTGGCGGGCGAAGCGGGCAAGCTCTAGAGTCTTTTCCCAAACTGCTCCTCCTTCTTCCTCTTTGACGACTGCCGCCTCAAGGGAAAGGAGGAGGAGAAATGAAGGGCTTGTGCTCTGCACAAGGCGGAGCGCTTCAGCCACTGAATGCTGTTCTATCCTTTCTGTTCCCAGGTGCAGTAAGGAGGCTTGGGTGAAGGCTGTGCCCAGCTTGTGGGTGCTCTCCACCACCAAATCCGCCCCCATCTCCAAAGCACTTGGCGGCAGCTTGCGAGATAAGCGGAAGTGGGGGCCGTGAGCCTGGTCCACCAGCACCAGCTTGTCCATGCTGTGGGCTAAAAAAATAAGGTCTTGCCAATTCCTTGCAAGGCCCCAATAAGACGGATGGGTGAGGAGTACTGCCTCTGCAGTGTCGAGTCCTGCAGCATAATCTTGAGGGTCAGGAGGCAGAAATATCTCCCAGCCAGGCAGAGTTCTGGGATAAAGGTAGCGGGGCTCTGCCCCTGCCAGGGCTAAGCTTGCGAAAACCGAGCGGTGAGCGCTGCGGGAAAGCACAACCTGCTTTGGGCGGGAAGCTAAAACTGCCGCCAAAATCCCCCCTGTTGTCCCATTCCAGAGGAAAAAGCTGGCTTTGGCTCCGGCAAGATCCCTCGCCCGCCTTTGGGCAGCCTCTAGAGCCTCGGCAAAATCCAGGCCTGCAGGCTCGCTGAGGTCTGCCAAAAAGGGAGCTTTCCCCAGGAAAGACAAGAGCTTTTCATCCACCCACCTGCCTTGTTTATGGGCAGGAGTCTGGAAAGGGTAGAGCTGCTCTTCCATGTACTTGCGAACGCCCTCCAGAAGCGTTCTCATTTCAGTCACCGCCGCACCTCCTGGTGGTAAAAAGGTTAAGCCTTGGAAAGAATGAGTCTGGACAGCGGGTAGAGCCTTGTGAGCATCTCCTGATAAGTCTCAGCCTCACATTTGGCTGCCACAAGCTTCTGTTCACAGCTGCTGCAGATAGCATGCTCCAAAATGAGCAAACCCTGCTCTTGTTCTTTTCCGCAGAGCAGGCATTTTTTAAGCTTTGCAGCCAATTTCCTCACCTCCAAGGCCTTTACCCCAATATATGCAGAACTATCGATTTTGCTCCGTCAAGGGATTCAAGAGCAGTCCTGTTGTGAGCTTGGGATAGAAATAGGTTGATTTCTGCGGCATTTTTTCCCCAGCCTCTGCTACCTCCTTCACTGCATTCACATCCAAAGGCCCCATCAGGAAAGACGCTAAGACTTCTCCTTTTTCCACCAGCTCAACTGCTTCCTGGCAGCTTCTGGTATAGAGGACCTTGCTCTGTGCCCGCAGCTCTGCTTCATCAATGCCGAACTCTTTCTCCAGCATTTGGTGGAGAATGGTTACATCAAGCTGGCAGTATGCAGGGGAACGCCCCAGTTCTTCAGGATCCAGCGCTGCTTCCTCTTTCAATGTTAACAGGTGATAGCCGTCTTTTAAAATCAAACCAAAACTGTGGGGACGGCGCTCTAAAGCTATCAAAATAGTCTGCAGGTTTTCCGGGCTCTGCCGGAAGCTTTCTATTTCAAACCAGGCTGCCATTTTGTCCATGATGCCGTCCAGGTCCACGTTAATCAGCATCCTGTGGGTTGGCAGGCAGACAAGGCCTGGGTTGTTCAGGGGCACCAGGACGATCATAATTGCATCTGCCTCAGGATGGCGCTTGCTGTAGGCCAGGGCAGTTTCATAGCGGTGGTGGCCGTCTGCAATATAGATTTTCTCAGGGCCAAAGGCTGTTGTAATTTGCTGGCAGAGCGCAGGATCTGAAACCTGCCACAGCCGCTCTCTTATTCCTTCGAAACCCTGAAAGTCAGCAATTGGTGCTTCTCGGCAGACCTCATCCATCATCTGGCCGATTTTCCGCTCCTGGTCTGCAACCAAACCGAAGATGGGGCTGAGGTTTGTCTGGGTGGCTTCGAGAAGCTGGTTCCTATCGGCTTTCGGGCCGGAGAGGGTTTCCTCGTGGGGCAGGACGATTCCTTCTGCAAAATCGATTAATCTCAACCGGCCGAAGATTCCCCGGCGCTGGTATGTTTTCCCTTCTACTGTAAATTCCTGTTCGTATACGTAAAAGGACGGCACCTCATCCAGGATCAGAACCCCTTCTTTCCGCCACGCGTCAAGGGTTTCCTTTGCCCTGGTATAGCGATTGCGGGCCTCGTCATCGCCTGGCTCCTCTTTCCCCAGCTCCAGGCGAATTATGTTATAAGGGCTTGCCTGGTACAACTCCTCCTGTTGGGCCGGCGAGATCACATCATAAGGTGGTGCCACAACATCCTCGTGCCGGACAAGCTCTGGGTTGTAGCGCAGTGCTCGCATTGGGAAAACTTCTGCCATCGTGTCTACTCCTCCTCTAGTTTCAAGATTTTCTCTAATGTGGTTTTCTCATTTAATTCAGGACAGAGAATCACCTGCTCAAGGAGCTGCTCAAGCACCTCCCCAACCTCGGGTCCCGGCCCGATTCCCAAAATCTCCATCACATCCCTTCCGTTTACGGCAAGGTCTGCGATCTGCAAAGGGAGTTTTTTGTATGTCAGCTGGACTATCTGAGAAAGCTTCTCTTCACATTCCTGTCCATATTTACCCCTCGCCCTGGCCTCGCTCCGCCACAGGGCCACCAGATCCAAAGCTGCTTCCTTGCCCACCTGCGCCAAGAATTTCCGCAAGTCCAGCTCAGTATCTTGCGGCTTTTTACCCTGCCAGCTTACAATGAGCAGGACTTTCTCCCCGACCTTTCTAGGCAGGCAGAGCCGGCGGAGGATTTGTTTTGCTAGGTTGGAATCCATACCATTTAGCAGGGCTGCCAGCCGCAAATGAAGGCTCGGCGGCAGCTCTGCCATTACCTCGAGGCGCAAGTCCAAGCCTTCTACAAGCTCTGGGAGAACTTCCTGTAAGAGACCCAGCTTTTTAAGGAGCCGAAAGCCCCGGGCAGGATCCGGCCCGCGGAGTATTTTGACGAGCTCTGCGCTGACCCTCTCCTGCGAGAGGGTGCGGATCCCTCTTCTCTCTTGGTAAATGGCCTGGAAGAGGTTTTCCTCCAACTGGAAGCCTAAAGTGCTGGCAAAACGCACCGCCCGCAGAAGGCGCAGGTGATCTTCTCGAAGTCTCTCTTTAGGATCTCCCACCGCCCGCACAAGCCTCAATGCCAAGTCCCGCTGCCCTCCGAAAGGGTCCAGCAGGGCTTGTGCGATAGGGTCATAGGCCATGGCGCCGATTGTAAAATCCCGTCTTTTGAGGTCCTCTTCTATTTGCGAGGTAAAAGTGACCTTCTCTGGCCTTCTGTGATCCCTGTATTCTCCTTCCACCCGGAAAGTCGTGACTTCAGCTGCGAAATTTTCTACAAGGATTTTCACTGTTCCGTGTTCTATGCCAACTGGAACGTGCTCGGGAAATAGCTCCATCACCTTCTCTGGCCGAGCAGAAGTTGCCAGATCCCAGTCTGCCACTACCTGCCAAGTGCCTGCGAGCATCGCATCCCGCAGGGCCCCTCCTACAATATAGGCAGCGCAGCCTTCGTTTTTGAGTTTCTCCACAATTTGCACGATAGCCCTTGGCGGACTGCCGCAAGGCAGCATGGCTTCACTTCCCTAGACCAAGAGATATTGCAAGACTAAAAGCAAAATCACCCCTGGAATTCCTAAAAAACCCACCACCAAAGCAGTGATTGGGTTCAGAGGCAGGTGCAGGCCTACATTGGCTCCCACCAAATTAATTAAATAAAGAAGCGCACCGCCTAACAGAGCGTTCCAAATCAGCCTCCCCACCAAGCGCAGTGACCCAAAAAAAAGTCTTGCCACCAAAAACAAAAGGATAATTCCCAAACCAAAAGTTAAAACTACTGGCAAGTCCATGAATATCCTCCTCCCTTTTGTCCCACTATATTTTTATTAGGACAAGGGAGCTATTATGCCTGCTTCTTGATATTTCGCCACAGCCTGTCCAACCTCCTGCCCAGAAATTGGCAGATTCGAAAAAGTAAGGGGGAATGCAAAATTGCTGGGTAATCTCCTGTTGCGCCTTATGGATGCGCCTTTGGATGAACTGGTATCAAGAATCCTCACAGATGACTACGCAGAAAACCTGTTTCTCGCAGGCACCATCTCTCGAAAGCTTTCCCTGCGGGCCATAGTTGAAGCTTGCCTGCGGGCCCAAACAGGGGAAGTGTTAGCAAGGCCCATTGGTTCTGTAAACGTGCAGTCACCTTGGGAAAAGCTTTTTCTCAATCCCAGGCAGCTGTTTCAGCTTCCCACCCCAGACGATCAAACCATTACCACCCAGGTTACCATCGGCCCTAGGGCCGGAAAGCCCCTGACCATCGAAACACCGATTATGGTTTCTGCCATGTCCTATGGAGGTTCTCTGAGCCTGCCTGCGAAAATTGCGCTGGCCCGGGGAGCTACCCTCGCTGGCACAGCCACCAATACTGGCGAAAGCGCTCTTTCCCACGAAGAGCGAGATGCAGCGAAACTCTTGATCGGCCAATACAACCGGGGAGAGTGGATGAACACTCCTGATCAGCTGAGGAGGCTGGATGCCATCGAAGTACAGCTGGGACAAGGTGCTTTTGGCGGTGCTGTTTACTCAAAGCAGACCGCAGAGCAGATCGGAGACCACCTGCGGGCAACCTGGCACTTAAAACGCGGTCAGGATACAGCTGTGAAAGCGAGGCTTACTGACGTCAACACCCCAGAGGATGTAATCAATCTGCTGAACAGGCTGAAGAGGCAGTACGATGTGCCTGTGGGAATTAAAATCGCTGCCACACACTTTCTAGAAGAGGAGCTGGAGGTAATTGTCAGCTCAAGTGCCGACTACATCGTCATCGACGGTGCAGAAGGAGGCACGGCTGTTGCTCCCCCCACCCTGGAAGACGATCTTGGTCTGCCCACTCTCTTTGCTATAAGCAGAGCCAGCAAGTTTCTGGAAGATGTGGGAGCAAAAGACCGCTTCTCCCTAATTGCCGCTGGCGGCCTTACAACTCCCGGCCACTTCCTCAAGTGCCTTGCCCTGGGAGCAGATGCAGTCTACATCAGCTCTATTGCTCTTATCGCCCTCATTCAGACCCAAATGGCCAAGGCTCTTACAGATGAGCCTCCTGTGCAGCTTGTCCTCTACGGCGGGAAGTTGGCTGACCAATTTGAGGTGGACGAGGGAGCCAGAACCTTAAGCAACTTCCTCAACTCCTGCACCAAGGAAATGATCCTTGCAGCCCAAGCCACAGGGAAGACTTCCCTTTCCGAGTTCAGCCGGGAAGATTTGGTTTCTACAGACAGCGAGCTTGCGAGGGTTTTGGAGATCGGTTATGCAGCAGAGCCGGGACGCAAAGTCCGGACGAGGGAGGAAGAATTTCTAACTGTCTAGCAGCCACCAGGGTTTCCCCTGGTGGTTGCCTCTTTAAAAAAGCTGCTGCTATAATAAAAACAGAAAGATACTTCAGTCACTGTTGAAACAACAACTTATTTGAAAATACAAGAAAGGTAGCCTATTTTTGCTGACACTAGAGCAAATCCAAGCTGGGGTCCGTAAAATAGCTCAAGAATACCCAGATATGCAGAAGGTACGGCAACTGAAAAAAGTGACCTGGACCTCCTCGTCGAGTTCCACACACCAGCCATTTCGCTCTTCATTCTTTCCGAGATGAAATACCGAATTGAGGAGGAACTGAACATACCTGTAGACCTGATCCACGCCCCACTCCCGGATGATACCATCCTTCAAATTAACAAGCAGCTCCTTATATATTAGCACAAGAGATAAACAGCTGCGCAGTTGCCCTAAAAGGTTTGCTGAAACATTGATCGCTCTGCGAGAGAAGAGCTAATCCATGCAGCTCATCAGCAGAGAGGTGGTTGACATACAGACGAAATCTGCTGATATTCTCGCGAGAAGCGCAGTTCCTTCACACGCTGCAAGCTGTTGCCCATTTTCCAATGGATAAAACCTCTGACCGAAACCGCAAGCCGTTTTGAATACAGAAAAGCCGCCTAATACGAAACGTATTATGCGGCTTTTTCTCATTGGGTTTTGCTTTCCACCATTTCCTTAATCTTCAAGAGCCTGGTCAAGTTGGCCCGTTCGTTCTCATCCAAGCGCATGGTGATAAAGTGCACTGTCTCCTCCAGCTGAGGGATGAGCACGTGCTCCAGCGCGTTAACCCGCCTTCTGGTCTTTTCGATCTCTTGGGCCAGAATCTGCACCCTCCGCTCTACTGTGGCAAGCTCTAAGAGCTTGGTGAGGGTTTTGGTGAGCACAGCTGTTGCCTCATCCAGCTCTGCAGACGTCTGGGCAAAACCGTAAGGCAGGGGATTGCTGGACTCGATGCCAGAAACCTCCCATGAGAGGGTGGGCACCTTGATGTTCAAGAGGCGCTCCTCCCCAACCACAAGCTCAACTTGCTGCTTGGGCAGGGAGAGGGCTGCTTCCAGCTGGGAGGTGCTCATCACAGCCCGGGCTAACATAAACCTGCCCATTGCAGAAGTAAGTTCGGCTTCCAGCTCCTCGCGGAGCTCTTGGTTTTTGTGCACCAGCGCCATGAAATGCCTCATCAGTTCGTCTCGTTTATCTTTGAGGAGCTTGTGGCCCCGCTGGGCCATGGCAAGGCTTCGCTTGAGCCTCTGCAGCTCCATCCGGTTAGGATTGGCCCTAATCTCCATTTTCTGCCTCTCCCTTGGGGAGGTATTTATCCAGATACTCGTCGCGAATTCTCCTCAGCTCGCTGCGGGGCAGAAGGGCAAGTAGTTCCCACCCGATATTTAAGGTGGTCTCAATGCTGCGGTCCTCGTCTTCACCTTGGTTCATGAAGCGAGCCTCGAATTCATCAGCAAAGTGGGAATATCTTTTGTCCAAAGCGCTCAGCGAGGCTTCGCCTAAAATCACAGCCAATTCCTTGGCCTCACGGCCTCGGGCGTAAGCTGCGTAAAGCTGGTTGAGGACATCTGCGTGATCTTCCCGGGTCTGGCCTTCACCGATTCCCTTATCTTTAAGCCGCGACAGAGAAGGCAGGATATCGACCGGCGGATAGATGCCCCTGCGGTGCAGGTCCCGGCCTAAAATGATCTGCCCTTCTGTGATGTAGCCTGTAAGGTCCGGGATGGGGTGGGTTTTGTCGTCTTCCGGCATGGTAAGGATGGGAAGCTGGGTGATGGAGCCCTCTTTCCCTTTGATCCTTCCTGCCCGCTCGTAGATGGTAGCGAGATCTGTATATAGATACCCAGGATAACCCCTTCTGCCTGGGACCTCTTTCCGGGCAGCGGAAATCTCCCGCAAGGCCTCTGCGTAGTTGGTCATGTCTGTAAGGATCACAAGGACGTGCATGCCCAGATCAAAGGCCAGGTATTCAGCACAGGTGAGGGCAACCTTTGGGGTGGAGATCCTCTCGATGGCAGGATCGTTTGCCAGGTTCAGGAAGCAGACAGTGCGCTCTAAAGCTCCTGTACGCTGGAAGTCCTTGATGAAGAATTCTGCCTCTTCAAAGGTAATACCCATGGCAGCGAACACCACAGCGAATTTGGCATCCTGCGCCAGCACCTTCGCCTGCCGAACGATTTGGGCAGCAAGGCGGGCGTGGGGCAGACCTGAAGCTGAGAAAATGGGCAGTTTCTGTCCCCGCACCAAGGTGTTGAGGCCGTCGATAGTCGAAATTCCCGTCTGAATGAACTCAGAGGGGTAGTCGCGCATGTAAGGATTGATGGGAGCGCCGCCAATATCGAGGTGTTTTTCCGGTATGATCTGGGGACCGCCGTCTTTCGGCCTGCCCATGCCGTCGAAGACCCTGCCCAGCATTTCAGGGGAAACCCCAAGCTCAATGCTCCGGCCCAAGAAACGGACGCGGCTGTCTTTGGGGTCTATTCCCCCGGAGCCTTCAAACAGCTGCACCAGGGCACGAGAGCCGTCGATCTCCAGAACCTGGCCCCGCCTCAGCTCTCCGTTAGACAAAACAATTTCTACCAGCTCGTTATATTTAACCCCTGCCACCTCATCAACCAGCATCAGGGGGCCAGCTACCTCTCTGACAGTCTGATATTCCCTAAGCAAGCTCTCTCTCCCCTTCCCCAACTCCGCTCAGTTCCTCTTCAATTTGACGGCTGATTTCATCCAGCTCTGCCATTTTGTCTGAGGGAATGTATTTAGCCCTGCCGATCCTCTCCCGTACAGGCAGCGAGAGAACTTCTTCTAGATCTGCACCCCGCTGTAGGGCAGCAAGTGCCAAGTGGTGGAACTTGAGGACCAGCTCCAAGAGCTTCGCCTGCTTGGCAAGGGGTGTATAGGTGTCCACTTCGTGGTACGCCACCTGGTGGAGAAAGTCCTCCCGCAGGGAGCGGGCTGTGGCAAGGACCATCCGCTCGCTGTAGCTGAGGGCATCCTCCCCAACCAGGCGCACAATTTCCTCAAGCTCTGCTTCCTGCTGGAGGATCCGCATCGCTTCATCACGCCTTGCGAGGGCTTCTTCGCCAACTTCCCGGACAAAATAGTCCCTTAATTGGTCTGCATACAGCGAATAGCTGCGCAGCCAGTTGATAGCAGGAAAGTGCCTTCTGTATGCGAGGTTTGCATCCAAGCCCCAGAACACCCTGACAATCCTCAGTGTTGCCTGGGTCACAGGTTCGGATAAGTCCCCGCCTGGCGGCGAAACTGCGCCGATGGCAGTGAGGGTGGCCTGTCTCTCATCTTGCCCCAGGCACACAACCCTGCCTGTACGCTCATAGAATTCAGCAAGGCGGGAGCTGAGGTATGCAGGATAGCCTTCCTCGCCAGGCATCTCTTCCAAGCGGCCGCTCATCTCCCGCAGTGCTTCAGCCCAGCGGGAAGTTGAGTCTGCCATCAGGGCAACGTCGTATCCCATGTCCCGGAAGTATTCAGCGATGGTGATGCCTGTATAAATGGAAGCCTCCCGGGCTGCAACAGGCATATCCGAGGTATTGGCAACCAGCACAGTTCTCTTCATCATGGGCTCCCCTGTCTTGGGGTCTATAAGTTCTGGAAACTCCTGCAGCACGTCTGTCATCTCGTTGCCCCGTTCGCCGCAGCCGATGTAGACAATGATATCCGCATCGGACCACTTGGCCAGCTGGTGCTGGACAACAGTTTTTCCAGATCCAAAAGGCCCAGGGATGGCAGCAGTGCCGCCTTTGGCCACTGGAAAGAAGGTATCGATCACCCGCTGGCCGGTGATCAAAGGCTCAGCTGGTGTCAGCTTTTCCCTGTAGGGCCTCGCGCGGCGCACTGGCCACAGCTGGCGCATGTGGACCTCAACTGTGCCGCTCTCTGTCCTGATTTTCGCCACTGGTTCGGCAACTGTGTACTCTCCCTCTGCTATCTCCTCAACTGTACCCTTGATTCGGGGGGGAACCATGATCTTGTGCTGGACAACTTCCGTCTCCTGCACTGTGCCCAGCACGTCGCCCTCCTGGACAGCTGCACCTGCCTCGAGAACTGGCACAAAGTGCCATTTTTTCTCAGGATCCAGTGCAGGAGCCGTGATACCGCGGCTGATCCTGTCCCCTGCTTTTGCGGCAATTGCATCCAGAGGCCTTTGGATGCCGTCGTAGATGGCGCCAATCAGGCCTGGTCCCAGCTCCACGCTCAGGGGACGATCTGTGCTCACCACAGGCTCGCCAGGCCCCAAGCCTGAGGTTTCCTCGTATACCTGAATCCACGCTCTGTCTCCCCGCATCTCGATGATCTCACCGATGAGCTCGTGGGAGCTCACCCGGACCACATCATACATCTTCGCCCCGGCCATGCCTTCGGCGATGATCAGGGGGCCTGAAACTTTCACGATCTTTCCAGTTACTTGCATGAAATCGTCCTACCCTTTCCTCTGAAATAGCACGTCTGCCCCAATGGCTTTCTCTGCATTGGCTTTCAGCCTCTCCATGGCAAGACCCCGAGTTCCTCCTAGGGAGGGGATCAAAGTTACCACAGGGAAAGTCCTTTGGGCCAGAACTGCAAGGTATTCTTGCACAAGAGGGTTATCCGCGGCTGTTTCCGTAATGAAAATCGCCCCCGCCCCTTCCTGCGCCAGCTGGCGCAGTTTGGCAACTGTATCCTGGGGGGTTGCTGTGGGAAAGACGCTGCAGCCCACAGCGCGGAAACCCATCACTGAATCATGCTCACCGATGACTGCAATTTTCCCTTTCGTTTCTTTAGCCATAGACCTCGCGTAACCTTTCTCGAATTTCCTCTCTAGAGAGGTTGTTGGCCTTGCCGGCCAGGATAATCCTCAATATTTTTACCTCGTTCTCCCGCCCCAAAATATAAGCAATAAGGGGCTCAGGGCCGAAAGGTATGTATTTGGCGCTGCTGAAATATTCCACCTGCATGTTGTCTGCCAGCCGCTCGAAATTGCCTAATGAACCGACAGCCTCAAGGCTCCGCACACCCTCCTCTGCAAGCCCTGCGAACTTGGTCATGGAAAGGCTTGTTTTGAGAGCCTCAAGATCAGGTGGCGAAAGTTCTGCGAAGATCTCCTCCAGCTCTCCACCTGGGATCCTCGCCTCGTCCCACAAGCTTCGATCTTTAATCCCGAGGGCTGAAAGCCTCAAGAATGTGCCCAGGTTCCTGAGGTCCACCTCCAGCTGCCACCATCCCTTAAGGTACGGATCGGCACTGTTTTCCAGGGCAGCTCTGTAAAAGGTTTTGTCGAGGATGAAGTCGAGCTTCTGGGGATCCCGCTCTCCCTCAAGGGGTGCCTCGCCCCACGGGGCAGGCAAGCTTTCTAAGTTCATCAGCTGCTCAGGCGGGATTGTGCCCAACGGAGAAAAGCCCCGGGGTTCCTCTCCCGAAAGCCGTGCCCTTATGGCCAGCTTCAGGTTGACGAGATCGTAGCGCCAGCGCAGGGTAACGAGCTCGCCGGCCATCCCCAGCTCAGCCATGTACTGGTACTCTTCGATCAGCTTTTCAGTTAGAGCGCGCTCGAAGTCCTCAGGCCGATCAAGCTTTGCCACTGCATCAGCATAGACTGTGTCTGCCAGCTGCGCCAAAGCTTCCTCCAAAGAGGGGGCAGCAAGGAGCTTTTCCAGCTTGTTTTTTTCCAAAAGGGAGTTTTCCAGAGATCTCGTCCGAGCGACAGCATATCCATATCTCGATTCCTTCAAGGTTATAGCATCCTTCCTTAAAGATCGCCAAAGAGGATTTGGGCTACTTCACTCTCCAGCTGCGCGCGATCCAGCTGCAGGAGAGTGGGAATGGTGCAATCTATCTCCACTTTCTCACCCCGCAGGAGAAAGCCGCCTTTTGTGAGCCTTGGGTTCTCCTCCCGGACCAGCTCCAAGGGCCAATCCAGCTCTTTTGAAAGCCCTGCGAGAAACTCCGGGGTGATTCGCTCCTCATCCGCTGAAATCACAAGCTGCTGGCAGGCAGGGTCTTTGGTTTCCTCGAGGAAAGCCTTGATGAGCTCCTGGTACTCTTCCTGCGGCAGCTTTGAGAATGCTGAGAGGGCCTGGGCGAATGCCTGCTCCAGGAGCTCCCGTTTTACAGCCAGGATCTCTTTCCGCTCTGCAAGTTCCGCAGAGATTTCAAGCTGCTTCTGCTGCCTTTGGGCTCTCTGTTGAGCCTCGGCCAAGATCAGCTCTTTTTCTTTCGCTGCTCTCTGTTGAGCCTCGGCCAGGATCTCTTGGGCTTTGGCCTGGGCCTCCCGAAGGATCTGGTCGCACTTTTGTTTGCCCTGGGAGCGGATCTGTTCCTTTAAGCCTTCTAGGTCTCCTAAAACCTGTTGTGTCATTGTTTTCACCCTAGCCTTAAATCTGAATTCCCTGCAGCATCAAGAAGGAGATGAGCAGCGCCAGGACCGCATAAGTCTCAACCATAACAGCAAAGATCATGGCCTTTACAAGCTCCCCTGGTCTTTTGGCCAGGATGTTTACGCCAGCTGCTGCCACCTTTGCTTGGAAAATAGCGGAAAGCAACCCAACGATAGCTATGGGCATGGCAGCCAGGAAAAGGGCCCATCCCTGAGCTACTGACACTTCCTTGATCCCAGTGAAGACGCCGATTGTGTTGAGAATCAAAAAGCTAATCAGAAAGCCGTAGATTCCCTGGGTACCAGGTAAAATCTGTAGCACTAGCACTCTACCGAATTTATCTGGATCCTCAGTTACCACTCCAGAGCCTGCCTGGCCCACGAGCCCTACGCCAAATGCTGAACCAATTCCTGCGAGAATCATGGAAAGACCTGCTCCAATCAATGCTAAAATCACGCCTGTTGAAAACATTACACATCCTCCTTAACTTCATCTTGAAAATAGGTATATTTCTGTTGAATTTTAAAAGGTGAGAAGAGTTTTCCTCCACCTTCAAAAAACTTGCCGAAAAACTCGATGTACTGCAGACGGCTAGTATGCACGTAAGAGCCCATGGCGCCGATGAAGAGATTGAACAGGTGCCCGCCAACCAAGATGACCACCATCACGATGTAGCCGAGGCCGTAGGGAAAATCCAGGGCCATTTTGGCAAGCATATTGATCACGTTGGCGATGACGCCTGTAGCCAAACCCAAGGCAAGAAGCCTGGAGTAGGAGAGGACGTCTCCTAAAATCCCTGAGAGGTTGTACAGGCTCGCCAAGCCTGAGCCCAACTTCATCAAGATGTTTTTCTGATGTCTCCCCTGGGTGAGTACGAGGCCAACTGCGCCGATTTTGGCCAGCCACCCGCCTATGGATGCCAAAGGAGGCAGGAAGAGAAAAAGCAGCCCCAAAATCAAGGCAAACCAAAAGCCCTGATCGAAAATGGCGGACCAAACATCTCCCTGGCGGACGTTGTCGTAAAACTCAAGGCCCATGCCCACAAAGATATGTACCAGCCCCAGCGCAAAGGACACCACCATCATTTTCAAAGGCTCTTCCATGGGATTGAACCACAGTGGCGGCAGGCCGAACAGATCCCCGAACCAGCCTCCAGCAAGGGCTCCTGCCAGCCCTGCGCCTATGCCGCCCCAAAAGAGAATCAAAAGCAGCTTCTGCCCTGCTTCTTCCATTTTCACCTTTTTCAAAAGGAAGAGGGCTGCCAGGGCCATGATGATGCCGTAGCCGGCATCTGTGAGCATGATCCCGAAAAAGAGAGAAAAGAAGGGCCCCACCCATGGGGTTGGATCCAGCTCGCCGGGCTTTGGCGGGCTGTACATTTCCAGCACAGACTCAAACGGCCGGGCCAGGGGCGAATTTTCCAAAGCCACTGGCACCTCTTCATCTTCACGCGGCTCCCGCACTGCAAAATAGAGGGGAAAGTCCAGCTCTGCAAGCTCTGCTTTGAGCTTTTCCACATCTTGGGCTTTAATCCATCCTTCCAGGGCAAAGGTTTCATCTGTTGCCCCGAGCTGCTCAGCTGCCCTGAAGCGGTCCAGCTCAGAAGAAGCGTAATCGTGGACAAGCTCGAGCAGGGCCATGTTTGCCTGGGCAAGTTTCTTTGCCTGGACTAAAAGCTCCTCACGCTGGGCCTGCAGCGCTTTGATTTCCTGCTTCACTCTGATGAGCTCTTCCTGGACTGTTCCCTCTCCCGGCGGGAAAGTAACTATTTTAGCTTCGGCTTCTGCAAAGAGCTCTTCTGCTAAAGCAAGCTCTTCCTTTTTCACAGCCAAGAGAAAAGGAATGGTCTTTTTCTCCTGGCCTTTCGTCAAAGCGAAGGGAGAGAGCTCAGCGCTCATGGATTCTTCCAACTGCTGCCAGTTCTTTGCAGGCACCTCTGCAGCCAGAAGGTGGACGTATTGTCCAGGTCCAAGGTCTTTGAGCCGGAAATTGAAGCTTTGCCAAGGCTCCAGCTGAGACTGCCTTTTGCCCAGCTCCTCGAGCTTGCGGCCTAATTCTGGCAGCTTTGCCTCTATCTCGCGTGTTTTCTCATAGACCTCAAAGACTTTTCTTTTGGCAGCTTCGTCGAGCCTAAAATCAGCCATCCTGATGGGCTTTTTGGTACTAGCCAGCTGGTCAAGGAAGGAACCTGATTTTTCCTGAAAATCCGTAAGGTACCCAAGACAGTATTTAACCTTGCCCAGCAGCTCCTCCCAGGGCGCCTCCTGCCCGCCTGGTGCCATGTTCACGCCCTGCTCTAGGGCTTCAATCTGCACCACGCCCAGCTTCTGCAGGAGGGTCAGGATGGTTTGGTGGTGCTCTTTGGGGGCAATCAGCTGCAGGTATTTGATTTTAGCTAATGCCATCTTTTCTTTCGTTCCTTTATTCTTTTTATGATTTGAGCCACAGCCTGATCCATGCGTTCTTCTGCATGGTCTTGCAGCTGTGAGATTGGGGCCGTCTTCGCAGCCAATTGGGCTTCTGTTTCGCTGACTATTTTTGCCACCAGCTCCTCGCCTTCTTTTTTGGCCGCGGCTGCGGCCTGGGCAAAGAGCAGGTCTGCTTCCTCTCTGGCAGCTTTGACGATCCGCTGTGCCTCTTTTTGGCTGGCTGCAATCTTTTCCTGCGCTTCTTTTTCAACTGAACGTATTTCAGCCAGTGGATTATGTTCCATCTCGCACCCCCCAAAACAATTATTTCCAAAGCAGAGCCTCTTTAATATTCGTCAAGAACCTGTTATTTCCTCCCTGCGACCTTCAATCTGGTCATGGCCCGGAGCAAAGCGGCTTGCGCCCGGGCAAAATCGATTTTGTCACCAGAGGCAAGTCTTTCCTCTGCCCTCCGCTTTGCCTCCAGGGCCCTTTCCACATCGATCTCCTCGGGCAATTCTGCAGCTTCCGCCAAAATCAAGACCTTATCTCTCGTTACTTCCATGTAACCTTCGCTGACGGCCATTGTGATCTCTTCGCTGGCGGTGAGAATCCTCAAGACACCGATTTTCAAGCGGGTGATTAGAGGCAGGTGGCCTGCCATGATCCCCAATTCCCCGTCGATGCCGGGGGCCACCACTACCTCCACCTCTTCATCGAATTCCACCTTTTCCGGGGTTACGATTTGGAGTCTGAAAGTTTTTGCCACCTATCTCACCACCCCATCCTCCAGGGCTGCTGCTTTCTCCACAGCTTCCTCAATGGATCCCACGAATAAAAAGGCCTGCTCAGGCAGGGAATCGTGTTTGCCCTCCAGGATCTCCCGGCAGCTGCGGATGGTATCTTCGCGTTTTACATAGCGACCGGGGATGTCGGTAAAGTTTTCGGCTACAAAAAAGGGCTGCGAGAGGAAATGCTCCAGGCGCCTGGCCCTGGCGACGATTTGTTTATCTTGATCTGATAATTCATCCATCCCCAGGATCGCGATGATATCCTGCAATTCCCGATAACGCTGCAGGATCGCCTCCACTTCCCGTGCGACCTGGTAATGTTCTTCGCCAACGATGTCGGGGTCTAGGATCTTGGAAGAGGAGGCCAAAGGATCCACAGCAGGATAAATCCCTTTTTCCACGACTCTCCGATCCAAGGAAATAATGGCATCAAGATGTGTGAAGGTGGTTACAGGCGCCGGATCAGTGTAGTCGTCTGCAGGGACGTAGACAGCTTGAATGGAAGTGATGGAACCGTTCTGGGTGGAGGCAATCCGCTCCTGCAGCATGCCCATTTCTGTAGCCAAAGTGGGTTGATACCCGACAGCCGAAGGCATTCTTCCCAACAGGGCAGAAACTTCCGAGCCTGCCTGCACGTAGCGGAAGATGTTGTCGATGAAGAAAAGCACATCTTCGCCGCCCAGATCCCGGAAATATTCTGCCATGGTAAGGCCTGTAAGGGCTGCAAGGAGCCTCGCTCCCGGCGGCTCGTTCATCTGCCCGAAGACCAGGGCAGTCCGCTCCAAAACCCCGGATTCCTGCATGGAACGCCACAGTTCGTTGCCTTCCCTGGTGCGTTCCCCTACCCCTGCAAAGACAGAATAGCCGCCCATTTGGGTTGCGATATTGTGAATGAGCTCCAT
>LSQX01060519.1_pt1 | contig 49291 bp, 37 predicted proteins | sample 654561 | NCBI WGS metagenome assembly LSQX01 (sample SAMN04489861, study PRJNA283612) | anaerobic digester metagenome | isolation source: 4 biogas reactors fed with cattle manure at either 37C or 55C with and... | place: Denmark: Kongens Lyngby | collected 2014
GAGGATGAGGACCTCAGTAAACACGTCCTGAATTAAGCCTTTCAGCTTATCTGAACGAAATCGGTTAATTGTTCGGTGATCCGGTCGGTTCCCGCCGCTAAGCCACATGAAGTGGATGTTCTCTTCCAAAGCCTTTTCCATCTGCCGGCAGGAAAACATCCCTTGACTGTACGCATAGACTATGACCTTGATCACCATCTTGGGATGGTAACTGCTGGTGCCCCCGCCCTTATATGCCTTTACAAGTCTCTTCATGTCAATGCGGTCAACGACGGCACTGACTACCCGAACCGGATGATCCTCCGGAATCAGTTCGTCAAGGCTTGGCGGCAAGAGCATTAACTGATCCATCTGGTACGGTTTGAACGTCACTTTGCTATGCTTTCTCTTCGTTTTCATAATCGCAGCCTACCATCCCCATAGCCTTTATAACCTAATTTTACCAGTCTCTAAGCCGAGACGCGAGCTAAAAGAGACGAGGGGCCGACCTTTTGGGACAGCCCCGTCTTTCACTACACACCCGCTTCCGCAGCCGCCTCATGACCGGCCTTATCTTCATCAAGATCCGGCTTCGGGCTGCCCGCGGGCACCTGGACGCTCAGAAGCTCTTTCAACACCGTCGGATTCTCACCGGCGGACATAGCCATGACGCTTTTGGCGATCATACGTCCCAAAAGAAGATCCTCTTCCAAGCGGTTGCGCAGGCGTCCGGCGATCGGCATGCAGACCAGATAAGCTATGACGGCCCCATAGAACGTGGTCACCAACGCCAGTGCCATGGCGCCGCCCAGACTCCTGGGATCATCCATAGTCAACAGCATTTTGATCAACCCGACGATGGTGCCGAGCATCCCGAAAGCCGGGAAATAGCCAGCCGCGGCGTCGTAGATCTCTATGGTCCGGAGGGCCTCCTCTTCCAAGGTATCGAGTTCGAGCCGCATGTACTCCTCAAGGTCCTGCTCTGAAGCTCCGTCGACCAGCTGCCGCACCGAACGCTGCAGCATGGGCAGGGGCAATGTCTCCGCGTCGTCTTCCAAAGCCAAAATCCCTTCCCGCCTTGCCTTTTGTACCAGCTCGACGAGAAGCTCCATCACGCCGGCCGGAGTCTCCGGCCGGTCGCGGAAGACTTTGGGCAAATCCCGCAAGGCTTTGACGATCTGCCAGCGAGGATAGTGCAACAAGATGGCCGCCACGGTACAGCCGACGACGAGAAGGGCCGAGGTCAGATCGACGAAGCCCCGCAGGCCGTTTCCGCCCACGGACATCACCACGATCATGATCACCAGACCAAGCAACAAACCCGCACCGCTGCCCATATCTATTGCCTCACCCTCCCGTATTCAGCGTCGGATGTACGAGCGGACTAACGTCTGAGATTGATCACTTCCTGTAGCAACTCATCGGCCGCGGTCACGACGCGAGAGTTGGCCTGAAAAGCGCGCTGGCTGAGAATCATCGATGTGAACTCCTCAGTCAAATCGACGTTGCTCATCTCCAAGTATCCTGGGCTGAACTTGCCGCGTCCGTCACCCGGCGCGGTTGACGTATTCGCCCTGCCCGAGTTTTCCGTGGCCGCAAAGAGATTGCCCGAAAGGCGTTCCAACCCGCCCGGATTGGCGAAGGTGGCTAACGAGATCTGTCCCAAAACTCGATGGACTCCGTTGGAAAACACTCCGACCAGCCGCCCGAGCTCATCGATGGCCACATCCTCCAGGTTGCCTGCCTCTATCCCGCCCCGTTGGTCGGCGAAGATGCTCAATTCGCCGCCGCCTGACTCACAGGCGGAAAAATCCAGCCGGAAGCTGAAGGTCGCTGACAGGCCATCGGCGGGCGTGAAGCTGACGGGAGCGGACAAAGCACCGCCGACGACACGTCCATCGCCGTCAAACCGGATGGTATCGGCGGCGAGCGGCGTGCCGGGAGAGGCCGGATCGTACAACTCCCACGCCCAGGTGTCGTTGTCCATGCGGGTGAAATCGATGGTCAAGGTCTGTTCGCGGCCCAAAGAATCGATGACGGTTATATCCCGCGTCAGAGTTGTGCCCACGGGCAGGCGGGCATCGAAAAGACCACTAAAGACTACGTCAGTGGTGGCCGCCGCGGGAGCCCGCAGGCCCGGAGCCACCCGCAGCTCGGTCAACGAGCGCCCTACGGGAATCACTCCGTTGCTGTCCGCGGTCCAGCCCATCACCCGGCCGCCGGTGGCAGTGTGCACGAGATAGCCTTCCGTGTCGAAGCTGAGAACACCCGAACGGGTATAGGCCTGGCGTCCGTCGACGGAGAGAACCAAAAAGCCTTCACCGATGATAGCCAGATCGAGCTGACTTCCGGTGGCCTGCGGATTGCCCTGCCGGAAGACCGTATCGATGCTGGCCACCCGGGCCCCGGCTCCCACCTGCACCGGATTTGATCCGGCACTGGCGGCGCGCAACGACGTATAGAGTAGATCCTCAAAAGTGGTGCGCGCTCCTTTGTAGCCTGCGGTGTTGACGTTGGCGATGTTGTTGCCGATGACATCCATGTAGTGCTGCTGGGTTCTCATTCCGGCCAGTCCTGAAAACAACGAGCGCATCATTTCGCTAACCCCTCCTCAGTCTGTCTTCGGGGCGGCGCCTTCCGTCGTTCGGGCACCGCCAAGGGGCCTCCCTCAGGGGTCCGGCCCCCCATCACCTCAGGTGATAACCGCACTGTCGATATTGGTGAAAACATGCTCCTTCATGCGCTTTTCATCCACCGCGGTGATCACCGTCCGATTGCGGATGCTCACCACGAGAGCCAGATTGTCCATTAAAATCAAGGATTCTCTCGCCCCCTTGGCGGCGGCTTTATCCACCGCTTGCTCCAATCGCGCCACCTGGCCTTGGTTCAAAGCTATATTGGCTTGGGCGAGTCTGTCGGCGGCATGGGCCGAGAATTTGATCGTCCTTTGCCCCGCCACTTGGCGCTGCAAAAGATCCGCAAAGCTCACTCCCGCGGTCTGCGGCGCCGCCGGCCGCGCCGGATTGCGGCTTATGGCCGGTTCTATGTGTCTGTCGCCGATACGTTGAGTCACGTCGCTCCTCCTCAGCCCCGGATCTCCCGTAGGGCCTCAGCTGAATACTCCGCACCGTTGACGACCAGCTTCACGTTGCCGTCCGTAAAGCGTACGGCGCTCACCTGACCCGTCACAACGGTCCCTCCGACCTCTAATTCCACCGTCTTGCCGATCAAAGCCGCCCCCTGCTCCAGCTGCAAAGCCTGAGTCTGCACCAGTACAAAGCGCTCAAACTGGCGACTCAGGTTCTGGATGCTCTCCAGGGAGCTGAACTGGGCCATCTGAGCGGCGAACTCCTGATCCGTCATCGGTGACAGGGGATCCTGGGATTTGAGCTGGGCGATCAACAGCTGCAAGAAATCCTCCTGGCCGAGGACGCTTCCGTTCTCGTAGGTATATCCCCGATAGGTCGTGGCCGCGGTTTCACCGATTCTGCTCAACGTTCTGCCTCCTTTCGATCATGCTCTCAAATCCACGGCGGCATGGCTGGGGCCGCTAGGATATAAGCGAGTACTCGTCTCCATCCGCCGGGGCTGCAGGCTTCCCCCTCCGGTGATGGGCACGTAACCTGAACCGTGCTGCGAGTTCTGGGACTGTTCGCCGCTTCGCTCTCCCTGAGAGTAAGACGCCTGCTGCGACAGGGTTTGCGCCATCTGCGGCTCATGGTGAGAAGGTCCGTTCTTTTGGACTACGGCCTCCAAGACCACCCCGCTGACCTCGGACTTGCCGCTTTGCAGACGGCGTTGCAGCTGGGGAAACCCGCTTTCGATCAGCTCTTTGGCCTGGGAACTCTCCGTCACAAAGCGAGCCCGCAACTGCCCGTCGTCATTCAAAACGACCTCGAGATGCACCTCGCCGAGGCTCTCCGGTTCGACGCGGATATGAACCACCGCCCGCCCGTCGTCGCTGCGAGCCAGTTTCGCTTCTATCTCCTGAACCAACTCAGACACCCACCGCGGCGAGGCCTGCGCCCTCTCGTGGCGAACGACGATCCGCGGCTGCAAATCGGAGGCATCCCTGACGGACCACTCGGCGGTCATGCGGATCACAGGCTGTTCATCCTCCGAAACCCGGCCGACATCTTGCGCCCACTTCCTAGAGCCGACGCCGGGGTCTTTTCGATTCGCCGTCCGTTCGGCAGCCCCGTCCGAGACTTGCTCATCCGCAATGCCAAACTCGAGCCTGTCCGAGATGACAGCTCTTTCGGATGCCCGAGTAAAGGCCTCTCCGGCCGACATCGGTGTTTTGGCATCGAGCGGCGTCGCGGTGCGGACGCTTAGGCTGTCAGACTCGGCAACCCCAGCCGTCGCAACACCCGAGATCTCCGTCCTGTCGAAAGACACCGGGACTTGCCCCTCCCGCCGTCGCTCGCCAAGATCCAAGACCGGCGCGGCCTCAAACGCCCTATGGCCTGACGCCGCAGGATCTTCGCCGACTCTGCGCAGTGACTCGATCCCGGACGACCACGGACCGGCGGAGATCTCATGCTCAGTCGCCGATCCTTCCGGCACGGGCCAAGAATCATAGGGCGTGGCACCGATGTTTGCGGATCCGCTGCCGCGGCCGGCGACATCAAAAGATGCTGACCGAGCCGGCGCTTGTCGAACGGACTCCGTCGACGAAGACGCGCCCCTCACCACCGGCACATCCGGCCTCTCGTCCGCTTCCTCCTCGGCGATCCGCTTTCCGGCGACCGACAAGACGAAATGCGACATGTTCGACGGTGCCGAAACCGTGTGCACCGGGGCCTGGCTGACGTGTACCACCGATTCAACGTCCGTCGGATCCGGAGCGGATGTTGTCGACGCAACGGACGCCATATCCGGCTGTGGGTCACTGCGATTTGTCAGCCCTGCCGCGGTCGCCGGATTCTGCACTTGCCTCGACGAAGGAAGCCCGGACGCAACGCCGATCGGTCCATGGCCTGTATGCACCGCGGCTTCGAGGCCCGAGGATGGAGCCGTCCGTATTGAGCCAGGCACGGATGCGACGCTCACCGATCCCCGGCTAGCGGTTAGAGAAATGGCTGCGGCATCCAAAGGCAAATCGTCGACAAATGCTGTCGCCTCAAACCCAGCCGGATTGGCAACCGGTGTCCCAACGGACAGCGATGTCTGGTCTAGCGATGATCCCTCGGCGCTAAACACGGATCCCGGCCCTGCCGAGGGCGTGAGCGCAGGATTGATTGACGGCGCGGCCGGTGAGGCGATCTCAGCTTCCGCCGGACTCCATGCTTGTTCATCCCAGACAGCCGACACACCGTTTGGCCTCGCCTCATTGACAGCCGGTGCAACTGCAGCATCCGCCGGATTCTCACTCGCCGCCAAAAACAAAGGTGCGAAGGGAACCGCTGACTCCCCGACACTCGATAACGCCCCGACTGGCGCCGCTTCCGGCAACGGCATCGCCGCAAGCCCGAAAACAACGGACACCCCTGATCGGCCGGCATGTGATGCGATTGTCATCCCTGCCCGATTTGACACGCCCGTTGTCGCCGCATGCACCCTCGTGCCGCGTCCCCGTAACGGCCCTCCAAGATCCGTCCGGCTGGTGAATCTGACCGAGCGCGCCGAAGACTCCGCCTTGCTGCCGGGGGCGAAGTCTGCCGCCGGCACTGCAGGATCGGACAGCGGACGCACAACCCGTGACGAAGCAAAAGACACGGAAGATCCGGGTGATCCCACTTTCATCCGTGCCCCGTTTCGAATGAATCTCGTTGTCCCACTATAAACACGTCCCGGGCGCGGCATCGCCGATACGAATCCGGAATCAGACAAAGCGTCCGGTGCCAACCGTGACTGGGCTGTTGCCTTGGACGCCTTGAGCCGTATCGGTTGCGGAGAGTGATTCCCCTCCCGGACGGCGGCCTTTTCGCCCCCAGTCGGAATCGACACTGAAACGGGCGAAAGCAGGCGTTTTGTTCCTGCCGTTTGCGCCTTGATCCGCCCGGAGCTCACCTGCCGGGTGTCTGCCGCGGGGTTGCCATCCGCTGAACGAAGAAGCGATGGAGAGATCACCGAACTCGGATCGATTTGCCCCGCGACTTCGAACAGCGCATCGCCGTCTTCGTCTTCAACGGGGTTTGGGTCTTCACGCGAGATCGGGGCATCGTCGGCCTCAGATTCGCCCTGCAGGCGGCACAGGGCCTGATGCAGATCGACATGGAATCCGGACGACGGCGCCGGGATGACCCGGGTCAACGGTTCCTTGACGCTGAGCGCTCCTGAGGGGACGGATGCGAGGAGCTGAGATCCTTTGGTCATCAACTCACCCCCTTTCCCTGACGAAAATGATGAGAAAACGGACAGGAAGGGCCTACAACTTCAGGGGCATTTTTTTCAGTTCGCGGGAGGCAGGCCCTCCTGCCAAAACTGTCGCAAACCTGTCTCATCGAGAACGGCCTGTTCTTTGCGCAGGAGTTGTCTTCGCATCTCAGCCAAGTGTCGGGCTTCCAAAACCTCCAACATCTGTCGGCGTTGCCGGGCTTGCACATAGGCCGCCCAAGCCTGCTCATAGGCCTCCTCCGCTTCACGCAGAGCCTGGCGTTCGCTTTCGGCCCGCGCCGCCAAAGCGCGACGGTAGGCCCAACCGCTGCGCAGATCATCCCCCGTCCAACGGCCGGCCGTCGGCCCCGAACCGGCAATGGTCCGCAGCAACGATTCCAGGCGACGTTCTGCCTCTTTGCGCCGTGAATCAGCCTGCCGGCAAGCGTAGAGGCGATGTTCTTCTTCTTTGGTGTACAGCTCCAACAGACGTCTGAGGCGAAAATCACTCATGCCGATTCATCATCCGCTGCCAGATCTTGCAGACGCCGCATCGTCTCCTCCCACGGAGCGGGTTCATGACGTCCCTGTCGCAAGAACGCGTTTGTGCCATCAATGGAGGCCACAGCGCGATCAATGGCGGGATTGGCACCGGATCTATAGGCCCCGACATTGATGAGGTCTTCGGCGTCTTTATAGGTGGCCAGCATCCGCCGCACCGCACCGGCCGACTCCTGATGGCGCTCATCGGTAACCTGGCTCATCACCCGACTGACGCTGGCCAAGACATCGATGGCCGGGTAGTGATTGCGTTCCGCCAAGGCGCGGGATAAAACCACATGGCCGTCGACAATGCTGCGCACCGCATCGGCTATGGGTTCGCTAAAATCGTCACCTTCTACCAGGACCGTGTAAAAGCCGGTTATGGTGCCGTGCTCATCGGAGCCGGCCCGCTCCAAAAGCCGCGGCAGCATGCTGAAGACCGAAGGCGTGTAGCCTCGCGTCGTCGGCGGCTCTCCGATGGCCAACCCCACTTCACGCTGGGCCATGGCAAATCGGGTCAAAGAGTCCATCACCAGCAAGACGTCCTGTCCCTGACCGCGGAAGTACTCGGCGATTGCCGTGGCTACCAAAGCGCCCCGGATGCGAAGCAGAGGCGGCTCATCACTCGTAGCTACCACCACGACCGAACGGGCCAACCCTTCGGGCCCTAGATCATTCTCCAAAAACTCCCGCACTTCACGCCCGCGCTCACCGATCAAGGCGATGCAGTTGACATCAGCCGTGGTATTGCGCGACATCATGCCCAGCAGAGTGCTTTTGCCCACGCCGCTGCCGGCCATGATGGCCACCCGCTGGCCTTTGCCGCAGGTGATCAGGCCGTCGATGGCTCTGACTCCCACTTCCAGAGGTGTTGAGATCAGCCGACGCTTCATGGGGGCCGGCGCCTCGCCGTGCGTGGGCCAGTGGTCGCTCACTGCAAGCGGACCCCGACCGTCGATAGGCTCTCCGACGGCGTTGATCACCCGCCCGACGAGTCCTGGACCCACCCTAAGCTGCAGCGGCTCGCCCGTGGCTATGACCCGGGCTCCGGGGGCGATGCCCGTCAACTCACCCAAAGGCATCATAAGAATGCGTCCGTCGCGAAAGCCGACCACCTCGGCCGGTAACCTGTTCTCACCGTCGACCTCGATCAAACAGACGTCGCCGATGCGGGTGCTGAGTCCGCTGGCCTCCAGGGTCAGGCCGATCACCCGCCTGATATACCCGATCTGCTGCCAGTCCGCTGCCCGGCGCACGGCATTCAGGTGGGCCTGTAAGTCAAAGGCGCTCACGGCCCCTCACCGGCCAATGCCTGTCGGATATTTCTCAACCGCACGGAGAGTCTGCCGTCCAGCAATCCGCTTTCGCTCTCCACCACGCAATCGCCGGGAGCCAGCCCCTCATCGATTTGCACCTGGATGCCGTCGGCCAGCTCCTCGAGCGCGGCCATGCTCTCCGGCAGCCCGGGATGCTGAGCACTGATTCGCACGGTCACCGGTTTCGACTCGCCAAGCCGCGCCAGAGCATCGGACACCAGCCGCGGTAGATAATCTCCATCGCCGGTGATCTCTTTGTGAACCAGTTTCTCGGCGATGGCCAAAGCCAGCTCCACGATCTCCTCACGCGCCGCGGCCAAGGCCTCAACCTTGGCTCGTTCGGCGGCGGCAAACACATCCCGCGCCGCTTGAAGGATGCCTTGGATCTCGGCCAGCCCGGCTTGAGTGCCCTCCTGACGCCCTTCCTCAAAGCCCTGTCTTTGTCCGGCGATCCGGCCCTCGGCGAAAGCCTCCTGCCGCATTCTCTCAGCCTCCTTGCGGGCGGCGGCGATGATGGCATTGGCCTTCCGGCGGGCCCGGACCACTTCCTGTGCAGGATCGGGCACCCTTGGGATTTCAGACGTCGCATTCCTGTGCGGCCATATGTAGGTATATCCGCTCAGAACGGGAGATTCACCGATGAGCTCAGCTTTAATGACGCTAGACAAAGACCTCATCCTCCTCGCTGCGCGCCACCGTGACCTCGCCGATCTCTTCCAGGTGCCGGATCAGATTGACAATCTCTTGTTGAGCGTCTTCCACTTCGCTCAATCGAACGAGCCCTAAGTAGCCGATCTCTTCCTGCACCAACTCCACCATGCGTTGCGACATGTTGGCAAAGACGTGATTGGTCACGTCATCGCTGGCGATCTTAAGCGCCAGAGCCCACTGTTTCACATCCACCTCACGGATGACTCGCTGCATGGAGCGGGGATCCAGACGGACCAGATCTTCAAAGACCAGCATGTGCTTTCTGATTTCCTCGGCCAGATCCGGATACTCGTTGTCCAGGCCGTCGAGGATGGTCTTTTCCGTGGCCCGATCGACGCGGTTGAGAATATCGACGACCACTTCCACCCCGCCGGCCACCTGTAACTCTTGAGTGCCGATAGGAGCTAGGTGCCGTTGCAGGACGTCCTCCACCCTGTCAAGCAGCTCCGGAGTGGCCCGCTCGAGTATGGCCAGGCGCCTGGCCACCTCCACCTGCCGCTCGGGAGGCAGACTCGACAGTACCGCCCCGGCCTGTCCCGGACGCAAGTGCGCCAAGATCACTGCGATGGTCTGCGGATGCTCATTGCGAATGAACTCAGCAAGTTGGGCCGGCTCGGCTCTTCTGACCACATTGAGCGGCGGTTCTTTGACTTTCGCCGCCACCCGGTCCATGATCGCCGCCGCTTTATCCGAGCCGAAGGAGCGCTGGAGCAAAGTCAACGCGTAATCGGGACCCGCCGGATCACTGTAGGCGCTCTCGGCAATCATGGCATGAAACTCATCGAGTACTGCGTCACGGGTCTCCGGCATTACCCGCGGCATCGCCGAAATGGTCTGCGTCAGCTTCTCAATCTCCTCTTCGGTCAGATGCCGAAACACCGAGGAGGCCAAATCGGGCCCCAAGGAGACGAGTAACACGGCCGCCTTCTGCGGACCGTCAAGACGAACGGGAGCGCCCGATCCGGCACTGACGAAGATCTGAGAAGCATCCATGTCAGCATTCGCCCCTTTCTCCTACACGGCCAAAGCGAGCCGACACCTATGCTAATAGTCATGGTCTCGCCATTCTATATGACATGGATGCTCTATTTCCCTCCTGTGGGATGTCACTTTTTTCGATATTATTCGTTGTGACGCATTACACGTTCGTAGAAACCGGGTTCAAGATAGCGTAATCCGTATGCCTTGGCCCGGAAAATGCTCTCGGTGGCCCCGATGACGAGTATGCCGCCCGGGCGCAGGCTTTCGGCCAGCTGACCGTGCAGTCGGGCTTTGCTTTCCTCAGTGAAGTAGATGGCGACATTGCGGCACAAGACCAGATCCTGATCGGACGGATAAGCATCGCGCAAAAGATCATGGTACTCAAAGCGGGCCATTGAGCGCAGTCTGCGCTCGATAGCAAGACTCCCCTCTCCGCTCTCGGTGAAATAGCGCCGAAAGGACGGGGGCACCGTTTGGATCTCCTGAGCGCTGTAGACTCCCCGACGGGCCTGATTCAGACTGTTTTCATCGATATCGGTGCCTAAAAGCTCGTGCTTCATCCCGGGAGTCAGCTCGGCCAACAGCATGGCTACGGAGTACAACTCGGCACCGTTGGAACACCCGGCGCTCCAGATCCGCAAGGGCTGACGCTCTCTCAAAAGAGCCGGAAGGTGCCGAAGGCGCAAGGCTTCAAAGCGCTCCGGATTCCGGAAGAATTCGGTCACATTGATGGTCAAAAAGTCGGCAAAGACCTGTTGTAGCTCACTGTCGTTGCGCAAGCGCCTGGCCAGCTCGGCATTGTCAGCGATATTGTGGCGCCTCCGAAAAAAGTGCAAGCGACGCTCGAGTTGTCTTCCCCGATAGGCCTCCAGCCGCAGACCGAGAGTGTCGTAGACCACCCTGCATAACGCGGCAAAACCTTGATCAAGCGCGTCGAGATTCATTGCGTCGTGCCCCCACCCACATGTTCGATCAACCAGTGCCCCAACTGTCGCGGATTGCCCATCCGATCGACGATGCCCAAAGCGGCTGCCGCCCCAGGCATGCCGTAGACCACGCAGCTTTCCTCGTCCTGGGCCCAGACTTGAGCTCCCCTTTGGCGCAACCTCTCAGCGCCCTGCACTCCGTCGCGCCCCATGCCGGTTAGGATAATCACCGTGCAGCGCCGAGCCCAGTTGAAAGGCACCGTTTCCAACGTCACGTCCGCCGCCGGTCGCACACCGTGCACGGGCGCTCTCTCATTGTCCAAGATGACGCGCAGCGTGGGAGACAATAACAGGTGGAACCCCCCCGGAGCAACCAAAACCAGCCCGTCCTGGGGAAAATCACCGTCGGCGGCCTCTCGTACCTGAAGGGCCGTCTCCCGGTCGAGGTGACTGGCCAAGGAAGCGGTAAAGCCGGCCGGCATGTGCTGCACGATAATTAGACCGCTTTTTAACGGCGCGGGCAAGACAGACAGCAGTTGATAAAGAGCCCCGGGTCCTCCGGTGGAGGCCACTACTACGGTCAAATGGCTCAATCGGCGCCGTTGTCCGTCTGCGGCCGCTCCGGCGCGCAGACTCGGCTCTCCCGGCCCCGGAATCCGGACGGAATCGGATTTTTGCATGAAAAATCACCGTAAACGCTAGAGCGTACTTCGTTGCCCACCCACGAAACGCAATTCCACCAGGCCCGTTTCGGGATAGAAGCGAATGGTGCGCCCCACGCTGCCGCCTACACTGCGGGCCACCACCTCGATTTCCTGCTCCTTAAGGACAGCCAGTGTCGACAGGGTGTTCTGCTGACCTATATCGCTCGACAGGGTGTCTAAAGTACGAGCCCCGCCGGCCAGTTTGGCCACCAGCTCCTGCTTGCGCACACCTCGCGATCTCAAGGCCTTGAGCATCTCAAGCACGGCCCAGTCCGCATATTTAGCCGGGTTTTTCGGATCAACTGGCTTGCCCCGTGAATCGGGCATGACGATGTGCCCTAAGGCTCCGATACGTTTGGAGGCTGACCAGAGTACCAAACCGATGCACGAGCCCAAGCCGTAGGTGACCAACTCGCCTCCGGCGCTTGCCACTGCCAACTGACCCAATCCCACGGTCGTGGATTTCTGTCTGCTTTCCCGCATCAGATGGGCGGGTGTCGTCGTATTCATCCGCTTTTCCCTGCAGTCTTCACAGTGCCTCGAAAAGCGCTTTCGGCGACCAACAAATCAATTAATCCTCCCATATCCACGATGAGAGCCAGGCTGCCGTCACCCAAGATGGTCACTCCGCTGATTCCTTTGACCTGTCCGAGGTAATCTCCCAGCCCTTTCACCACCACCTCTTGCTCACCCACCAGATGATCGACCACCAGACCCACTTGAGCCCCCTTATGATTGGCCAACACGGCGATGAGATCATGCCCCTTGCCGGAAGGCCGAAAACCCGGCTCGATAAACTGACGCAGCCAGATCAAAGGCACCACGCTTCCCCGGACCTTGATCATCTGCCGGCCGCCCACCAGGTGAATATCCGCTCCGGAGACGTGAAGCACTTCGGAGACGGCACTGAGAGGAATGGCGTATGTATCCGCGTCGACCTGCACCAATAGGGCTTGGATGGTGGCCAACGTCAGCGGAAGCAGAAGGCAGAAAGTCGTGCCGACACCGAGCTGACTCGTTACCTCGATGCGTCCCCCGACCCGCTCGATGCCCCGACGCACGACATCGAGCCCCACTCCGCGCCCGGAGACATCCGTGACTTCTTCCGACGTGCTGAAGCCGGGAGCAAACAGCAACTGAAGGGCCTCATGTTCCTCGAGCTCTCGGGCGCGATCCTCACTGATCATCCCCTTGCGCACTGCGGCCTCGCGAACGCGTTGCACATCGATGCCCCGGCCGTCGTCCTGGACGCAGATCACCACTTGGCTCTCCTCATAGGCGGCGCTCAACAGCAAGGTGCCTACCTCAGGTTTGCCCGACGCCCGGCGCTCTTTGGGAGTCTCCAGACCGTGATCGAGACAGTTGCGCAGAAGGTGCATGAGCGAGTCACTCAACACCTCTAACAAGGAGCGATCCAGTTCAGTGTCCTCTCCGACGATGCGGAAGTCAACCTCTTTTTTCATCTGCTGAGCCAGATCCCGCACCATGCGCGGGTATTTCCGAAAGACATGCCGCACGGGCAACATGCGCGCCTTGAGCACCTGCTCGTGCAGGGCGCCGGTCACCCGGGCCAGATGGGCCGTCACCTCAGCCAGATCATCGGCCAGCTCTTGCACATCGGCTCTCTCCGCCAGAGCCTGCCCTATGCCGCCCAGGCGGCCGCGATCGATGACCAACTCGCCGACCAAGTTCATCAGCTCGTCCAGAATGCTTACATCGACCCGAATGGTCCTGTCCGCGTCAGGCCGCGCCTGGCGCGCGCCGGGCCTATCGTTGGCTTTCCCGTTCTTTTTTCCGTTGTCGGAGCCCGACGTCGCTCTCTGTCCCGCGGATCCGTTCTTGGTCCCGGGCTTTTTGATGTCGACCTCTTCGATTTCGCTGATCCGCTGCAAAGCGGCGCGGATGGCCTCCGTGTCCGCAGCGGGCTTCATGATGATCCGCAGCCGCTCTGTCCCCTCACCGGCGCGAATCCGCCCTTCGTCCGGCTCTAAAGCGACGATCTCGCCCAACTCCTTGACGGCCAAAAGAGCCTGCAGGGCGCGCACGGCCGGCATGGGTGACTGAGACGAGATGCGCACGCCGATCTCCAACGGAGCCGGATCCCCTTCAAGGAAACCTATCTGAGCCAAAGCGGAAAGCAAGCCGGGGGGCGGATCCGCAGGTTGGGTATTGGCTTGAAAAGCCTCCAGGGCCTGGCGCAAATAGTCCACGCTCTCCAAAAGCACCGTCACGTCCGCCGAACTCGGGGTCAGCCTTCCGGCGCGAATGTGTTCGAAGATCTCTTCCATGACGTGGGTGATCTCGGCTATCTGCTCCAGACCGACTGCGGCCGCGGCTCCCTTTATGGTATGGGCCGACCGAAAGACACGGGCCACTCGTTCTTCGTCCGGCCCTTCCTTTTCCAGGGCCAAAAGATCCGCCTCCAGGGCCTCGACGTGTTCGGACATCTCATCGAGAAAGACCTGCAGGGCCTCATCGTCCAGACCGAGAAAAAGCGCCACGGTGCCTATCCCTCCACTGCCGTATCCGCCGGCGGGTTGTCGGCTATGCTCTTGAGAACTCCCTGCTCTTTGTCGGACAGGAGGCGGTCCACGTCGAGTAAGAGCACGAGCCCCCTATCGGTCTTGGCCACTCCCCGCACGAATCCGGCGTCCACGCCTGCGGTCAGCACGGACGATTCTACCTGCGAAGAGGGAACACGCAGCACTTCGGTGACCCCGTCCACGACGAGTCCGACCACGATTTGACCCATCTCCACGACCACTACTCTGGTCTCACGCCCGATCTCCGCCTCCGGCAATCCGAAGCGTTTGCGCAAATCGACCACCGGAATGATATTACCCCGCAAATTGATGATGCCTTGCGCCCAACCCTGAACCCGCGGCACACGCGTCACGGGCTCCCAAGCGATGATCTCTTTGACCACGGCGATGTCGAGAGCGTACAACTCATCTCCCAGTACACATACCACCAGATGCTCATCATGCTCGTTTTGGTCCGCCCGTGCCACTTGTCAGTGCCCCCTTCTTTGCCTGATCAGATCTGCTTTATGCTGCCGTCGGCAAACTTGATCTCCATGACACCCGTATCCGGAGAAAAGATCACCGTCCGACCCACGCTGCCTCCGATGTCGCTGGCGACGACGGAAATGCCTTCTTCTTCCAACGCGGCCATGATCAGCTCAGCGTTTTTTTGGCCCGGCGCCCCCAACGCCGCCGCCAGCGGATGAGCTCCTCCCACTAACTTGGCTACGATATCATCCGGCGTGGCTCCCCGCTCTTTCAGCATCTCCAACGCCTTCGGGATGGCCCAATCGGCAAACTTCGCCGGAGTGGAAGGAAGAGGCCGCGCTCCCTTCGATGACGGGAGCACGACGTGGCTCATGACCGCCGTCTTAATGCTCGGACTCCACAGTACCAGACCGATGCACGAACCAAGACCGAAAATGGCCAGTCGAGCTTCGGGTCCGGCCACTGACATCTGACCCAATCCCACATTGAAGGTTTTTTGTCTATCCTGAGCCCCGGCTGCCGTGGAACGTGCCCTCACTGCGCCCCTCCTCCCCGGCTTAAGATACGAAGTGACTCAGCATCGGGCATCAGCATGATGGTTCCCGTCAATCCGCTGTCGCCGGCTTTGAAGCGGACACAGACGGCCAAAAGCTCCTCGCTTTCCACACTGGCCACCGCCAAGATGGTGTTCACCAAGGCTCCGAGCATGTCGCGGGCCAACGCCGGAGGGGTGACGGCGATCTTCCATCCGCCGCGGTCGGCGATCCCGTTGATCAGCCAGCTGACGATGATGTTGCCCGCCTCCAGCAAGGCGGAGTCCACCAGCTCCTGATCGTCGGTGTCGCCTAAGAAAAGGTGGGCGAGGATATCGGGGTTGTCGCCGTCCAAACACAACAGGCAATGTCCCGTCAAATCTCCCGCGTAGCCGATGTAAATCCCCGTCACGTCGGCTTCAGGAGCCCAGGCCAGCTCATCAAGCTCCAAGACAGGGGCCAAAGCCATGCGATCGACCTCAAGGGTCACCTCCGTCCCCAACAGCTGGGTGAGCCCCTGGCCCGCGTTGTTCAATCCGGCCATGGCCAGAGCTTGCATCTCAGGTGCCACAGTCATTTGGGTCATTCGCAGATTCCCTCCTATGTCTACCCTGCGGAGGCCAAAGCCTTGTTTACCGCCTCAAGCAACAGTTGAGGCGCGAAAGGTTTGAGTACAAAATCCAAGGCTCCAGCCTCAATGGCACTCATCACCATCGCCTGCTGGCCTATGGCGCTGACCATGACGATCCGGGCGTCAGGATCCTTCTCCTTAATCGCCTTGACCGCCTCGATGCCGTCCATCACGGGCATCGTCACGTCCATGAGCACGAGTTGCGGCTTCCACTCCTCGTATCGCTCGACCGCTTCGGCGCCGTTTTCGGCCTCCGCCACCTCATGACCGGCCTCGCGCAGCACTTTGGTACACTGCAGGCGCATGAAACGCGCGTCATCGACGACCAGAATGCGCGCCATGTTATCCCCTCCTTATCACTCGTCCTGGGGCTACAGCTTAAAGTGAGCCACATGCCTCAGCAGCTCTTCGCCGATATCCGCCAGATGAGCGGCAGAGGCGGAGACTTCCTGCGCCGAGGCACTGATCTCCTCGACGGTGGAGGCCAACTCCTCAGCCATGGCCGCGTTTTGCTGGGCAATCGGAGCCACTCTCCGTACCGCCTCAGCGACCTGTGTAGCCGCCGCTGACATCTCTTCGGTGGCTGCCGTGCTTTGCTCCGTCACCGCAGCCACGGTTTCAAATACCTGCAACTGCTGAGTGGCATGAGCCCTGAGCTCTTCCGCGGCCTCTGAAATCTCTTCCGCGTGCTCTGCCGTGGCACGGGCCAAAGCGAGGACGGTCTGCAGCATCTCACCCGCTTCCTCGGTTCCCTGGGCCTGCTCAACCGCCTGCGCGGTAACTTGTTCCATACTGCGCACGGCTTCGGCGGTGCGGCCTTGGATATCAGCGATGAGTTCGGCGATCTCTTTGGCCGAAGCATCGGACCGTTCGGCGAGCTTACGCACTTCTTCGGCCACGACGGCAAAGCCCCGCCCGTGATCTCCGGCTCTTGCCGCCTCAATGGCCGCGTTAAGAGCCAACAAGTTAGTCTGATCGGCGATTCCAGAGATAACTTCGGTGATCTTGCCGATTTCATCGGACAACTGATCCAGATCGCGGATGTGTTGCGCCGATACCTCCGCCAGACGCTTGATATCTTGCACTCCGATGACCGAGCGCCGTACGAGCTCATCGCCCCGTTGAGCCGTTTCAGCGCTACGGGCCGCTTCGTTCTTGACCTCAGCCGCTCCGGAGGCCACGGTTTCCACGGCCTGGACCATCTCGTTGAACCCGGTCAGTGCCTCTTGGACGTCACCGGCCATCTGCTGAGACCCGCTGGCTATCTGTTGGATGGTCTGCTGCAACTGTTCCATAACCTCACTGATCTCGGCCGCATCCCTAGCCTGTTCACTGGCTCCGCCGGCCAGTTGCTGAACGGCCTGCGCCGCCCCGCCCGTCGCCTGCGCCGACTGCGCCGCGGCACCGTCGAGCTCCTGAGCTGCTTGCGCCACCGCCTGGGCTGAGGATTGCACACCCTCCAGCAAGCTACGCAGTGATCTCAACATGATATTGAGTCCGGTCCCCATCTGTCCGAGCTCGTCCCTGGTATGGACCCGCAATTCTTCTACCGTAAGATCGCCGGCGGCAATGTTGCGAATGAACTCCGTAGCCACGACTATGTCCTTGGCCACCGTATTGGCAATAAGAATAGCTATCAGTCCGGCCATGACCATAGTGGCCAATGCCAGGCCTACCACCTGGAATCTCACGCGGTTTAAGCGCGCGGCAATGGCGCCGGCATCGGTATCCACACCAACCACGCCGATGACGCGACCTTCACGATCGTGCAAGGGGCTCATACCCGCTTTCCAGATCCCCATATCGTCCTCGTAGATCCCGGAAGCGGCCGATTCGCCGGCAAGAACCTTTGCTAAGGCCTCACGGAAAGTCCCCTCAGGGACCTCAAAAGTCGATCCCGGAGAACGCATTTCGGGATAGATGAACGCGATGGTCAGCTGTTGAGTGGAATCACCCAGGAAAACCCACGAACTCGTCTGACCGGAATTACGAGCAAACATCGCCCCTAGATTGGAGTACTTCCGATATAGCGGTGATTGAGGCCCTTCTTCGGCCAACTTCTTCAGTTCTTCAGCGTCCACGTGTATGCGCAAGGCATGGGTCCAGTGGATCTGCTCTTCATCCATGTAGTTCATCAGACTTGATTTCTCGCTATGATACCACAGCACCCCTACGATTCCGACGGCGAACAACTGCGCCAACAGGAAACTGACGATCAACCGGAGGCGAATGCTGCGCCGGTAGTGAAAGACCTTGCTCATCTTGGGACCTCCTCCCGACATGCTGACAACTCAGGATAAGCTCTCTGACCTTAAGAAACTATATCGACCGGATGGATCCGGAACTTGAGGTCCCGAACCGAAATGCATTTTTTCCAAGAGATAAAAGACAGGTCTGTCAAGATTGACAGGCCAAAGAAGTGCCGTCGGCAGGGGAATATCTTCCAAGGAAGAACAACGAAAACGGAGTGAAAATAAAAGACGATTTAAAGGAAGGGGGATATGTATTTTGTTGAAGTCGACGCCCAAGATCGGAGCCGTCATCGTCTTGTCGCTGTGCCTGGCCCTTTCAGCGCTCACCGCGGCCAAGCCCGTGAAAATAGTGCTTCAGTACCGAGCCGGAGGGCTGAGAACCGAGGCGGCCGAGGCCTGGATCGCCGAGTTCGAAGCTGAAAATCCGGATATTGAAGTGGAGTTCTACCCGGCTCCCAGCGGCTTCACCGAGCGAACCATGATCTCTTGGCTGGCCGGGGTAGGCCCTGATGTAACGGAGATCTACGGTGACTGGGGTCAGGACTACGCTCGCAACGGGATGTTTGCCGATCTGCGTCCCTATGTTCAACGCGAGTTTACCCAAAAAGACATCCTCGACTTTTGGCCGGTGGCCTGGGAAGCGTCCTTTGTCCATTGGGGCCCGTACAAAGGAGAGCAATACCTGATACCCCGATATATGATCACCACCGTCCACTACTACAACATAGAGCATTTCGAATCGGCCGGACTGGAGGACCTAAACCGGCTCGATGCCAAACGACAGTGGACGTATGAAGTGCTTCGAGACTAGGCCAAAAAGCTCACCGTCTCCGACGGTGAACGGATAACCCGTTACGGTTTCACCACCAACACCAAAGACTACCGTCGTCTCGATGTCTGGGCCAGAGCTTTTGGAGCGGGCTTTTTCAACTTGGCGGATCCGAGGGAGTTTTGGGGCACTCGGGATGAGACCGTAAAGGCGATGACCTTGCTGCAAGAGATGATCTGGTCGGATCAGTCGACGGCACCGTCTTTTGCCAGAGGCAACTTCTTCAAAGGGCTGATCGGGATCGTGGAAGAAGGAAACCATTCAGTCCTCGATCAGTTTGATCGCACGATCGCCGGCAGTTTCAGTTGGGATCTCGCCCCGTCTCCCGTCGGTGTGAACGGTCGCAAAGCCTATTCGGCGGACAACGGCTTCGGTATGTGGCGAGACACTCCGCGCCCTGAAGAATCCTGGCGGTTTATCAAGTTTTTGACCTCGACGCGAGGCAACGAGATCGCCGCCAAACACGAAGGTCTCGCTCCCGTCCGGCGTTCCGCTATGCCTTTCTACCAGCAGCTGGCTCCTGAACTGAATCTCGGAGTCCTTTTCACGAACATGGAAGATCCGGGGCCGCCGCTGACCACTCTCCTCATCGGAGATGTGAAAAACATCGCTGATACACTCAACAACGCCCTGGACAGAGCGCTGATAAAAAACGAAAAACCCTGGGCCATCATAGCTGAAGAGATCAAGCCGCTTATAGAGGGCTGGGCGAGACAATAAGACAATGGAACAGGCTGGGCCACTGGCCCAGCCTTGTTTAATCGATTTATAGCCATGCGGGTTCTCGGATAGGCTGACTCGCCACTGCCTGGCCGCTTCCTCCAACACCGTGTGAGCGGCGACCTGCCCCTCGATCGCTTTGGTGTACTGCTCGCCGTGCCTGTCCAGCGCGACAGATCTTATCCCCACCGTGTTTGCCTCGGTGGGCGTCAGTCTCTTGCGGCGATCAGCAACTTATCCCACGTCCGTGGCGGACTGTCGGGATTCATGCCCGCCAGCTCAAGATCGCTCCGATACCACCACGTTCACAGCCCCGTATAGATCGGCACGCCATAGTTGGAGCCTTCCCAGTTGAACCGCCAAACGTGGGTGGGAAGGAGCCGTTGCGATCGGGCCAGGCGACGCGACAGACTCCTTGTCCAAGGGGAGGCAGTCAAACCGGCCTGAACCGGCTCGATAATATGCTCAGCCCTGCTCATAGATAAAGACATCGGGCGGTGCACCGCCCGATGTGCTGATCAGGAGCTTCTCCGGGCGAGTATTCCGGTTCACTGGTGACATCATGAGTTCGCTCAAATTCCGGAATGATGACATCTTTGATATGCTTGATCCCCGCCGCGGCGAGAATGATCTGCACACGCAGTGTCTGTTTGGCCGGTGCCGCGGGAGCAAGCGACAAGACTGCGCTGATCACTCCCGCGAGCACCTTGTTTCTCTGACGACACTATCCCGGTCTCCTTAGACCGCATATCGAAAACTCCGACACTGTCCCGCCTTTATCTCCCCTGCAATAGGTTATTGATCAGGGTGGCTGCCTGAGTGAACGCCGCTTGCGGCGTCTGCTCACGCAGCCAGAGCGCGGTCAACGCCGCATCATACAAGCGTCGGACCTCATCCAGCTGCGGCACGATTATCTCGGGCAAGCTCCACGCCGCGCTCTGGATAAACGGCTCATAATCCGGCGGAGACACACGCCAAGACTGAGACTGAGCCAGTCGCCGCAATGAGGGGATCAGATAGCCGGCTCTCGCCAGGGCCATCTGTACCTGTTCACCGGCCATAAACTTGGCCAGCTCCCAGGCCGCTTCCGGATTTTTGGTCTGCTGCGAGATCTGCAGACCGTCCGAGCTCAACCTGGTGCCCCGACCTTTGGGTCCCAAAGGGGTCAGTGTAGCATCCCAGCGAAACTGAGCCGAACGGAAACCGGTGATCATCCAGGGTCCGTTGTAGAAAAGCGCCACATTACCGCGAGCAAACGAACCGCGGGAACGACGCGGGTTGTTGGCTATACCCCAGACATGGACCGTATCCGATACCCACTCCATAGCCTGGATGAAGCCGGGTTCGCCCAAAAGGGTGCGACTGCCGTCATCGGTCAAATACCCCTGACCGTTGAAAGCCTGGATATGCGGTTCCATGGAGGTGCGGCCCCAAGAGTAGTCGATGACAAACGTATCGTTCAGCCCGTCGCCGTCGATATCCCGGGCCAGTTTCTTGCCCCACTCCAGGATGTCGTCATGATCCCAGTCGCCCGTAGGAGGAAGAAGCCCGGCCAGTTCAAACATGTCTTCGTTGTAGAAGAAGGCGCCTAAGTTAGCCTCTTGCGGCAAGCCGTAGAGCCGCCCCTGATAGCTGTGCGCCTGCAAAGCCACGGGGAAGTAGTCGGTCAATCTGAAAGCCCGATCCTTAGCCGCCAATTCGTCGAGGGGAAGCAAAAGACCCTCAATGGCCAAGGGCATCCCCACCTGATACTCCATCTTCGTGACATCCGGCGGCGTGCCGGCGAGAATCATGGTCTTCAGTTTTTCCTGCCAGGATCCTCCTCCGGCCATGAGATAGACGAAATCCACTTCAAGATCCGGATGCTTCTCTTTGAAGACCTCCAACATCTGTTTCGTAATTTCCATGGCCTCCAGGGTGCCCTTCCAGCCAAAAGTGATGGACCCTTGTAATTCACTGCCAACTGCCGTACTTGTGTAAGCCATGACCAGAACAACGAAAAGAACCATCACCGGCCTCAGGCTCCGTTTCTCTTGGAACACACTACCGACCTCCCTTTCCTCTGCTGGTTATCGTTGTGCCCGTTTTATTGTCCGAGGCCCAGATACCTCTCCGTGATCTCCTTAATGCGATGCGCCAAAGCCTCCGGAGACAACTCTCCCCTGAGCATGGCCGTGTTCTGAGGAGTCCATTCTTGTTCCATCTGACGGAAGTCGGCAAGCCGCGGCACCACACGTCCGTAGCCCTCGATACCGGCCAGAAGCACTCTGTCGTTTCTCGGGGGAGCATCCGGTCTGATGAAATAGCGTATGGCCTCGCTGAGAGCCGGTACGCTGCGACCTCCCGAGGCCAGCATCTGCTGACCCTTGGAGCCGATGACAAACTTGATGAACTCCCAGGCCTGATCCGGATAGGGCGAATCCACCGAAATGGCTATATTGTCAGGACCCAAATATCCTCCGCTTTGCGGAATCTCGGGATGACGCGGGAAGAAGGTGACGTCCCATTCAAAATCACTGATCTGGCTGCGATAGTTGGCAAAATTCCAGGCCCCGTTGCGTTCCATGCCCAGATCACCGCGTACAAACGACGGCTGCGGCGTCCCCAGGGCCGGTGCCACACCGTGCTGGAAAACCAGATCCTGTACAAACTGCAGTCCACGCAATGCTCTGGGCTCGGTAACCGTCGATCGCGTGGGCTTAACCGGGTCATCCACCAGATCGCCGCCCGAGCCCCATATGAAGTAGATGGACGTACTGCGGAAGCTTGAGACGACCCTAAACCCCCACTGATCACTGCGACCGTCCCCGTCGAAATCCCTGGTCATCTTCTTGGCGTTCTCCAGGAAGACATCCCATGTAAAATCCACCGGCGGCATTGTCAACCCGACGGATTCCAACAAGGAAACATTGTGGAACAAGATACCGACGCCCAAATCCCAGGGCAAAGCGTAGTATCTGCCGTCATAGTTGAGAAAGCGTAAGGCCACCTGGTTATAGCGGCGCTCGTCGAAATCCCGGCGAAAGCGCTCCGTTAAATCCAACAGGACGCCTCCGCGCACAAACGTGGCGTAGGGTTCCTCTTCGAGACAAAAGACGTCGGGCGGAGCTCCTCCTGCGATCATGGTGATCAGCTTATTCTCAAAACCGCTCGGAGTATGCAATGGCTCAACTTCGACGTCCGGATGTGTACGATTAAACTCATTCACGATCTCAAGCCACAGATCGCCTTCACCGCCCACCGGACCCCAAAACATGAACTGGATGGGGGTCTTGGCGCCTACGGCATGGACACTCAAACAACCGATCAAAAACATGACGATCAACCAGAGTCTTCTCATCACATCGCCTCCCAAGATACCAATCATCGAGTTCAGTCCGCCTGATCATGACACTTGGTACGCTTCCGTGAAACTATAGGTTTTCTTCTTTCGCTGATCTTTTAATCGTTTCCTTCTGTAATTTAACCGATGATTAGTCTTCACTCGCTGAGTAGCGGCGGGTATCATGGTGTAAACAAAAGAGTTGGGATGGGCAAGCACCGGAAAGCAAAGAAGATGACCTGTATCAGATCGCCGCGCCGATGGGATGCGCAGCGGCTTTTTCGGTGCCAAGCGACGCGGCAATCTGCCGAAGTCCAAGGCCAACACGTGAAGTGTAAGAGCGGGCGGACCAAAAGCAAAGCCGTATAAGCGCACTGAACAGCAACATGAGCCGTCGCCTTGGTCTGTCTTCGCATCGTCGGCTTTCCGGAGAGGAGTTGACCAAGAAGAAGGGGTCAGTTGACCTTATGACACGTAGACGAAAGTGCTACCGTTGCGACTCAGCCCCAGGACCTTCCGGATCGTATCGGAGCGATCATCACGGACGCGCTTGGAGGCGGTCACAGATGACGCGCGCCCAACAAGGGGCGGAATCGGTGCCCGCCCCGGTCCTTTTGCGACAAAGCCTTTGTCCGACGGACGCGTCTCACGCTATACAGGATCATTACCCTTCATACGTTGCTTGATCGACCAAGACTCGCAGTCGCCCTTCGGATGAAACGATCTTTCCTGCAGCAACATCGGCCTCCGTGAAGACGGCCATACAGATCTGTCGTTCTCCTTGGCGATCGTAGTCATAGATGATGTAGATCTTACCGTCCGGGGTCTGAACTCCGTCCGGGTATGACACTCTGACACGCTCGTCCAACAGAAGGCCACCATACCAACTCGCCCCATCATCATCGGATAAATACGCAGTGAGATGAGAGCGAACACCGCCCGGTTTGGCGGATACCGAAGAAGGCGGCGGATTATGCCTGACCAAAAGGATTTTGCCGGAGGCCAAGCGCCTGATGAAAAAACGCGAACACACATGCGGAATCCCCGACGGCCTGCCCGCACTCCAGGTCTTGCCCATATCCGTTGAGACGGACTCACCGATGCCGTATTGCGTGCGCACAAGCATCCATAGACTGCCGTCTTGACGTTCCACGACCATGTGCTCATCGAAGGATCTGTCAGGAACCTGAGCCCGACCGCGCAGTGACCAGCTCTCGCCGTGATCGGTCGACACCCACACCGCAGCGCCGATTTCTTCTTCCAGATAGAACCGATACGGCGCAGGCGTGTTGTTTCCGGGCTTGCGAATCCAAACACCGATAGGCAGTAACCACTCCCCGTTGGACAACACCGTCGGCTTGTTGAGGGCAATACCGTTAGCTATGCGTTTCGGTTCGGTCCAACTGACGGTTTCTCGATCAGGATCATCTGTTCGAATATACCAGACACCGGCGCGCCCGTCATAGGTTCCTTGGCTTTGAGCCCAAAACAGCCACAACCGACCTAGCGGATCACACCACAGCATCCCGTCAAATGCTCTCACATCGCCCGGCGGATCTATGACCACCTTCGGATTGGACCAGCTGTATCCGTCATCGTCGCTGGTTATGGCTACCTGGTAGTTTCCGGGGCCTTCTCCCGGTTCGTCGGCCCCTCCGGCATACCACAAGGCCCACAGTCTGCCTTTTTTCGTCACTTCAACGCTGGGTATGCCCTGAAAACGGCGCATGTTGCTTCCGTATTCGTTATCCGGATCAGTGATCACCGGCGGCGGCTGCAAGGACGGGCCCCGACCGGAGTCTCTTGTTTGTACCGTGAGGTCATTATCTTTCGTATCTGCTGACATTTGAGACTGCTCCTCTCTTCAAAGAAGGCCATACGGCGCGTCTGCCAAGCTCAGGATAACGGAAAAGACAACAGCCCGAAACTGATTTACCTCCGGACCCGTACCGCGCGCGTCAGCCGAGTGATCAAGAGGCTGCCCAACAACGTTTTCGGCTTAGCCTGCCGCACAATCATCCCGGTTGGTTCAATGGACGCCAAGTATGGCTCCGGTGCTGCGACGCATCCGAGCAGCCGCCTCCACGCCCCTGTTGATTCCGTTAGTCAGGTTGTTGATGATCGGAATCCATACGGCCCGAAGCCGGGAGATCTTCGGATGCATCTAAGACTCTGATGCGATAGGGTGACGCCGGCGAGAGCCTCAATGACCACATTCGGTGAGGGAAAGTACCGAGCCAGACAGTCGCGCCATTTCCGTCCAGTAGGGCTCATGGCGGCCGGGATGCCCCGCGGTTTCCGCTCATCGCCGTCCGCCGCGGACCGAACGGCGGATCTATACGCTTCCTCGGGGAAACGGGTGGTTGAAGACACCGTTACCGGGCAGCCACCTACCGTGCGGAACCGTCCCGCAGGATCCGATGACATGGTCGGTACCGCGTGAATCCACATGGCTACCTTTAGATCCATTTCGAAACCACTTCCCGGTACTGATAAGCAAGCTAACAGAAACGCTGCTACGACCCGCCTGAAGGTTTGGATGCCGCGACATGCAGACTCGAGTCAGTCGATTTCCGGGAAAAACGCAAAAGCGCGAGGCGATGCCAAAGCATGACATCCTCTCGCGCCAGTCGCCCACGTGGCTCAGTTGCTACCAATGATGGCCGCGGTACTGCGCCCCATCTGGGCCGCCGCTTCGACACCGCTGATCGTACCGGAGGCCAGACCGTTGATGATCGGAGTCCATGCGGCCTGCAGCTCTGTGATCTTCGGGTGCACCGACGGCTCCGGAGCGGTCGGGCTTGAAAGAGCGTCGATGAGCACGTCTGGTGAAGCGAAGAACTGGGCCAAGAAGTCGCGGTATTGACGTCTGGTGACGTTCATTGAAGCCGGGATCCCCCGCAATTTCCACTCATCACTGTCCACGGCAAACCAAGTGGCAAACTTGTACGCCTCTTCGGGATGCGCGGTAGTTGCGGATACCGTTACCGGGCAGCCGCCCGCCGTATGGAAACGCCCCGCGGGACCAGAGGGCATAGTCACCAGATCAACCGTAAAAGCACCGCCCACGGTGTTGTACCGATTCGGAGTTTCAGACATCCAGGTATAGTAAGTAGCCAGCGTCCCTCTGAAGAAATCGGCCGACTCTCCGGGTTGGGGCGCGATATGATGTTGCCAGCGTATGTCGGAGAACAACTGCAAACCCCGGGCCGTCTCAGGGGAGTCGGCAACGGAACGGCCGTCGCGAATCACGTCTCCTCCGAACGTACGGATATAGGTGTACCAGACGGCCTCCCAGTATCCCGGAGCAGGCAAGGCGAAGACGTCTTTTATCCCGTCACCGTCGGTATCCCTGGTGACCTTCTTTCCCAAGTCGATAAGCCGATCCCAGCTCCAGTCATTGCGTCTGGAAAGCTCACTGGGCTGGGGCAATCCCATCTGCGAGAACAGATCAGCGTTATAGCAAAGGATGAGAGGTCCTCCCCAGATGGGCACTCCGTAGATCCTCCCTTTCCAGGACCCTGATGCGATCTCGGTGAGATCCCGCTGCGGATTTATCCCGTCACGGGCAAGCCAGTGGTCTATCGGTTGGACGATTCCGTTTTCGACAAAGGTAGGAAGAAAAATGCGGGACAGGACCATGACATCCGGAGTCAGACCTCCGGCAGCCAGCGTCAGCATCTTCTCGTGATATCCCGAGAAGGGCTGATACATCAACTCAAGCTTGACCCCTTTGTTTTCAGCCATATAAGTATCGAGAATGGCCTGAGTCTCATCCACTTCCGGTCCGGCGGCAATCCACATGGCTACCGTCAGATTCACATCCGAAGCAGCGGCGCCCGCCATTGCAAACAGTGAGCACAACAGACCAACAAGCACTACGGTGAACGCAGTCTTACGCATGCTATGACCCCCCTATGATGATTTCTCAGGATATATAACCTGTAGATAATATCCTCCACAAGTAGGTCTATATCCTTCTCGAATGTTAATATTGCGTCTCGCACTTACCGTAATCCGTTGCTCCATGTATTAATACGAGGAACGGACAAGTAAAGAAGCGTAGTTTATTATTGACACCACTTACTGAAAGGAGTACCTCAAGCCATGAAATGCCTCATCACGGGTCTGCTTTTGTTGATTCTGGCGCTGAATGTGCAGCCGGTACAAGCCTCGGAGAGCATGGTCATCGACAGTTTCGACTACGCGGATGAGACGGACGCCCGCAATACATGGCGGCCTGTCCAAAACTCTCCGCCTGTTTCTCTGGTAGCCCGGGACGGGGGGCAAGCGCTCCAATTGAACGCCGATTTTACAGGCGAGCTGCGCCGGGTCGTCTACGACAAAGACGTCAAGCTCGATTTGAGCCAGTGGGGACGCTTCACGCTTGAATTGCGCGTTGATGAGCCTCGCGTCTTCTCCACGTTCACCCTCTACTTCCGTTCCGGATCCGGCTGGTATGCGGCGACCGGCACTCTGCCCGGCAAACGGTGGGGCACCGTACACTTTCCTCGGTCAGCTTTTCGCATCGAGGGAAATCCGGCCGGTTGGGACAAAATCGACGGGATTCGCCTCTCCGCCTGGCGCGGCGGCAGCTTCACGGGAACCTGCTTGGTGGACAACCTCGTGGCTCATAGGGAGACTATCGCCATAGTCCTGGGCAGCGGGGATGACTCGGCCATTCAGCAGTCCGCCGACACTATATCCACACTGCTCAGAGAGAGCGGAATCATGACCAGCACCATCACCGGAGCCGATGTCGTCCGGGGCGGACTCAAGGACATGAAACTGGCCATCTTTCCCTATAACCCGAACATGAAGCTCGAGGAAGTCCTGGAAGTGATCCGCTTCGTCAAAGAAGGAGGCAAGATACTGGTCTTTTACTCGCTGCCCTTCGGCCTCGACGATCTGCTCGGACTCAGAAGAACGGGTTGGAAGCCTGAGGACTTCCCGCAGCAGTATAGTCAGATCCGCTTCGACGCCCCTGAGATCGCGGGCCTGCCCGCGCAGGTGGCCCAAGCTTCATGGAACATAACTCTGGTGGAACCCGTGCGCGACAAAGCCCGGGTGATCGGAGAGTGGTATGACAGCCAAGGACGCAAATCCGGTGCTCCCGCTATGACCATTTCCGAAAACGGAGCATACATGAGCCACATCGTCTTGAGCGACGATCCTTTGGGTAAACAACAGATGCTAGTCGCCCTGCTCGGGCACTTCCTCCCTGAAATCTGGCCCACGGTCGCTCAAAAGGCCATCGAGGGTCCGAGCCAAATCGGTCATCTCACCGAAGGCTCCGAGGCGATAGACAAATGGATACGGCTTCAGGCCCCCGTCAGCGCTCAGTATGACGCCGCGGAGCGGCTACTGGTCGCTGCGGAAGAGGGTTTGGAAGCCGCCAAGAAAGCCTATGAAGAACAGCGCTACCCGGAGGCGGTTGAGTTGGCCGCCACAGCCTGGGATCAAAAGACAAAAGCCTATATCCTGGCTCATCCCTCACGTGAGGTGGAATTCCGCGGCACCTGGAATCACAGCGGCACGGGTGCCTATGCGACCTGGGATGAGTCCATGCGCAACCTCAAGGAAAACGGCTTCAACGCTGTCTTGCCCAATATGCTGTGGGGCGGTCTGGCACTTTATGAAAGCGAGTATCTGCCCCACCACTCCGTGGTGGCCGAACGCGGTGATCAAATCGCCGAATGCGTCGAGGCAGCCAAACGTCACGGTCTGGAAGTGCACGTCTGGAAGGTCAACTGGCGGCTGGGCAATACTACCGCAGCTTTCCGCCAGCGCATGCGCAATGAAGGTCGGCTGGCCCGACATTTCAACGGCCAAGAGCTCGATTGGCTCTGCCCCTCCGATCCGCGCAATCTGCAACTCGAGTTGGACACCTTGCTGGAGGTCGTCACCAAATATGACGTGGACGGCATTCACTTCGATTACATCCGCTATTCGGACAACAACTCGTGCTTCTGCGACGGCTGTCGGGAGCGTTTCCAGCGCGATACGGGCATCACGGTGACCAACTGGCCGTCAGGAGTGCGCGCCTCGCACATACAGCCGATCTGGATTCAGTGGCGCTGCGATCAAATCAGCCGGCTGGTGCAGCAGGTATCCGAGGAGGTGCGCAAGATTAAGCCCCAGGTCCGCATCTCCGCCGCGGTCTTTGCCAACTACCCGGCTTGTCGGGAGGTCAACGGACAAGACTGGGTCTACTGGGCTAAGCAGGGTTGGGTCGATTTTCTCTGCCCGATGAACTACACCGAATCCGATACTGCCTTTGCCGCCCGGGTCACCGAGCAGCTGCATCTTGTCGAAGGACGGGTGCCCTTGTATCCCGGCATCGGTGTCGTGTCGTCCTCTTCTACCTTGTCCGCGGACCGCGTCGCCGGACAAATAGCGCTGACCAGACATCTGGGAGCCGACGGATTTACCGTCTTTGACTACGGCACCAGAATCTCTTCAAGCATCATTCCCGCACTCGGTGAGGGAACGCTCAGTCAACCGGCCCTCATCCCCGAGACAGGTCCGCGCTACAGCTTCGATATCGGACCGCTGACCCGAGAGGCGACCTACGGAAGACATATAGAGGTGGGAGCGGCGCTGGAGTTCTCTGTACAACAAATATCCGATTCCAAAGGCCGGGAGTTTGCTGACATCCAAGCCTCCTTGGTTCTTGAGGACGCCAACGGGACGATCATCCGGGAGCTGGGTGACATCGGCGCCGACGGCAGCCTGAGTCTGACGATCACGCCTCCCGCTCCGGGTCTTTACCGCCTTCGCATCCGGGGCAGCTACACCGCCGAATCGGGAGACAGACGGGAATTCTCTTCCCGCAGCGCACCGATTATCGTCGGCGATCTTCGCGAGGACATCCTCGCCTTGTTGTAGGATACGGCAAGCCGGACAGGCACATCTTCCGTGTCTGTCCGGCTGAAGCTTTTGCGGATTTATCAAGGGTTGGACACCGTCTTGTTGAACATGATTCATAGGAAAACACCCAAAAACGGAGGTCTGCCGGGAATGTCGTCAAAGTACCGTCTCCACTTTCAGGGTGATGTCGCTGAATGCATGGAAGGGCTGCAATTGCTGGCCTCAGATTTTGACTACGAACTCTCACCGGACGGCATATCGGTCAGTGTCGAGCAACAGGCCGGCAGCCCGATTGTCGTTGAAAAAAGAGGTTCTCAAGCACGGATCCGTTACTCGGAGAAGATCCACTTTTTCAGAGCGCTCGGCCTTCTTTTGGAGCAGATGACGGCGCAGAAGGAGGATTTCGTTCTCACCGAAGAACCGCAGTTTACCATGAACGGAGCCATGTTCGACGTTTCTCAAGGCAATGCGGTACCCCGGGTAGAGACCGTGAAAAACATCCTGCGCCGCATGGCCGTCATGGGCCTCAACATGCTCATGATGTACTGCGAAGATAGCTACGTCGTCCCTGAGGAACCCTACTTCGGGTACATGCGTCCCAGATTCACCCATGACCAATTGAAGGAGTGCGACGAATACGCGGCGGTGTTCGGCATTGAGATGATTCCCTGCATGCAGACACTCGCCCACCTACCCGACGTACTCAAATGGGCGGTCTACGCGGATATCAAAGAAGATGACACAACCTTGCTCGTGGGCAGCGAGCGGACGTATGAGTTTATCGAGCGCATGATCAAAGCCGCCGCGGCTCCTTTCCGCACCAAGCGCATCCATATCGGCATGGATGAAGCCTGGAACCTCGGGATGGGAGCCTATTTCCGTCGCCACGGATTGCGCAACAAGTTTGACATCATGACCGAACATCTGGCCCGGGTGCTGGAGATAGTGAAAAGACTGGGCCTGCAACCCATGATGTGGGGCGACATGTTCTTCCGCGCCGCGTCCAAGTCAGGCGCCTACTACGATTTGGACGTTGAGTTTACCCCTGAAATGCTGGCCGCGGTACCCAAGGATGTCCAACTCGTCTATTGGGATTACTACCATCACGACGAGGAGTTCTATCGGGAGTTCATCCGCCGCCATCGCCAATTCGGTTCCGAGCCGATCTTCGCCGGCGGTATATGGGGTTGGATCAGCTTCACCGTCAACTGGAGCAAGACCTTCATCACTACCAACGCCGCTCTCAAGGCCTGCAAAGACGAAGGGATCAAAGAGGTCCTCGCTACGGTCTGGGGAGACAACGGCACTGAGTGCAATATATACACCACTTTGTTGGGTCTCCAGCTTTTTGCCGAACACGGCTACGCCCGTGAACTGGACATGGAGCGCCTCAAGCAGCGCTTTGAATTCTGCACGGGCGCCAGTTATGACGACTTCATCAATCTGAAGTATCTCGATGAAATACCGGGTACCGAGCCTGACAATCTCAACACGGCCAATCCCAGCAAGTATCTTATGTGGCAAGACATCCTCGCCGGTCTTTTTGACAAAAACATCGAAGGTTACCCGATTGCCGCTCATTACGCCCAACTGGCCCAGAAACTGGATCCGGCCAAAGACCGCAACGGCGCCTACAACCCCTTGTTTGCATATCTCCATCATGTGGCGGATGTGTTGGCCTTGAAGTCTGAGATGGGGCTGAATGTCACGGCGGCCTATCGCGCCGGTGACAGAAAACGTCTTCGCCAGCTGATCGACACAGATCTTCCCACGCTGGCCGAAAAAGTGCGGACTCTGCATGAGATCCACAGGGAGCTGTGGCTGGACACCTATCAGTCCTTCGGCTGGGAGATCATGGATATGCGCTATGGATCTCTCTCGGCGCGTATTAAAAGCGCTATCGATCAGATCGAGCGCTATTTGGACGGACGTCTGCCACGGATAGACGAACTGGAGGCCGAGCGGCTCTACTACGACGGCAGGCCCGGAATCGTGCGCTACACGAACTTCTATCATCGCATAGTGTCGGCCAGTCCGATCGCCGCTCGCGGCTGAGGAGGGTGTACAGTGAAGGATTCAGGTTCAAAGGCCCGTCTTATGGAATTCATGACTGTCAAAGACGTTGAAGAAGGCTTGCGCGAGACACAGACCGTCATCCTACCGGTCGGCTGTGTGGAGCAACACGGATGGCATCTGCCCCTCAGTACGGACATTCACAACGCCTATGAGATTGCCAAACGGATCTCGGCGGTCACGGGCTGCTTTGTGGCCCCGACCATGCCCTACAGCTACTCCGGAGGCAGCCTGCCGGGCACCATCAACATCGCTCCGCAAACCGTCTCGGCCGTCATCAATGACATCTGTTGTTCTTTGGCCCAACAGGGATTCAAGAATATCATCGTCGGGCTGGGTCACGGAGGATCGGAAAACATCCGGGGCATTCGTGACGGTCTGAATATCGCCATCCGTATGAATCCTTTGCTGGGCCAGGTCAAGATCGCTTTGGTGCCTCTAAGCAGCCTGTCCCCGGCGGCCAGAGCCTGTTTTGGGGAGAAAGACTTTCACGCCGGGAAATCGGAAACCTCACGCATGCTGTACTGGCATCCGGAACTGGTCGGCGACGAGCGGGTTACCGACTCCGAGGAGGTCATGGCCATGCTCCGACAGGACCAGGATGCTTATCAGACGGTGGAGCGGCCCGTTGATCACCCGATGGTCATGCCCCGTATCCGGCAGAATGAAGCAATGAAGATAGGAGTCATGGGTGATCCCTCAAAGGCCAGCGCGCAGCTGGGCGAAACCATAGCGAAGGAAATCGTGGCCGGTATGGTAGAGCTCATCAATTTGATGGAAAACGCTTGAGAAAGGAAGATCTTCTTGCTGGATGCACTGAAAGCCGAGGCCGACCGATTGGGCAAAGCGGCTTGGCGACCGATGCTCCGCTATGTGGCGGAATTACATGAGCGCAGTACCCATCCACCTCGCCCTCCTTTTGAACTCCCGTGGGAAGAGATCGGTCCGGGTTATCAGGCCTCCCCGGCCTTTGGCCATTGGGATCTCGTCCACCAGATTCTTGACACGGTTCCCACGGAACCGGAGCATGCCAAAAACCAAATCCTCAATAACCTGGCTAACCAAGAGCCCGACGGGCTGGTGCCCGGCACCATTTGGCTGAAGGGATCTGAGCCCCGTTGGAGCCATACCGTGGGACATCCCCCGGTATGGCCTGTGGCCGTCGACAAGTACTGCTCCGTTACCGGCACTGATGGACTCATCGGTCAATGCTACGAACCCCTTTTGCGTCAACTGCAGTGGTTTGAAAACAATCGTCGGGCCGAAGAAGGCGGCTTCTACTACCTTGACATCACCCACCGACAGTGGGAAAGCGGTGTGGATGAAGGAATCCGTTTCGACGATGCCCCCGCGGGTCCTCACACGTGCGTTGACGCCACGGCACATGTCTATCAGGCCTATGAGGCGGCCGCCCGCTGGTCGGAGATCTTAGGCCGTGACGCGAAGCCTTACCGGCAAAAGGCCGATTACTTGCGGCAGCTTATACAAGACAGACTCTTCGATGCGGAGACCGGATTCTTCCACGACATCTGGGCCGTCAATAAGCCCAAGTCGCGCCGGATGGCTCTGGAGGGGATGTTTCCCGTAGTCGTGGGGGCCGCTACGCACGAACAGGCGCGACGCGTAATCGACGAGAATCTGCTCAATCCTGAACGTTTCTTCACCGCACATCCCGTGAGCACCGTTGCCGTCAATGATTCTCGATTCGAGTTGCGTATGTGGCGCGGTCCCGCCTGGAACAGCATGACCTACTGGGCCGCCTTGGGCTGCATGCGCTACGATCGCTTGGATGCGGCAAGCGCTATTTTGGAGGCGGCACTGGATGCTTCTGCCGCGCAATTCGAAAGGACGGGCACGATCTGGGAGTTCTACCATCCGCACGGCGGCGATCCGCTGGATCTGCAGCGCAAGCCGCAAACCAACCAAAACACCCCGTGCCGTGATTATCTGGGTCATAACCCGTTGATAGCCATGGCCCGCCTATGGCAACAGATCAATTCCTGAGAAAGGAGATGTTGTTGTGTCGGAGTTTTTCAAAGCGTCTCAACCGGTCTCTCCGGTTCGTTGCCTCCACCTGGACTTAAAAGGATTGCCGCCGACAGCCGAACGCCTGCTCAGCTTGCTTGATCTGCTGGCCGCCGCTCGCTACAACGCGGTGCTCGTCGAATGGGAGGATATGTTCCCTTGGACTTGCGACACCCGCTTCCGCTGCGAGACGGCCTACGCTCCGGAGGATGTCATCCGCTTTCGGGAAAAAGCCAAAGCGCTCGGCATAGAGATCATCCCTCTGGTGCAGTGTCTCGGACACATGCAGACACCTTTGAAGTTTCCGGAGTACGCTCATCTGCGTGAGTTGCCCGATCACTACGACGTGCTCAATCCGTTGGCGGAAGGGGCCCGCGAACTGGTAGAGGACATGATCGACGATGTACTGGCCCTTTTCCCGGACGTCAAGCACTTCCACTTAGGAGGCGACGAGGCCTGGACCTTCGGTTCTCATCCGGACACCAAAGCCTACATCGAAAAGCACGGAAAAGGTGCTCTCTACATGCATCATGTCGAGCCCCTGCTCGACAAACTGCTCGCCCGGGGCATCAGACCGATTCTGTGGCATGACATGATGACCGAATGGGATTCGGATTCGCTACATAGGATTCGAGAGAAAGCCGATCTGTGCGTCTGGGGCTATCAGGGGCACCCGGACACCGTAGGTCCCAACAGACACTTCCGCACCGAGAATATTGAGCGTTTCAAAGAGCATGGCATCCAGATGTGGGCGGGCACGGCCTACAAGGGCGCCGATGGCAACGACAGCGAGTTGCCGGTGGTGGAAAACCGCTTGACGAACATGCTGGCCTGGAGTGAGGTGGCTCAGCGTTTCGAAATGAAAGGCATCATCTCCACCGCCTGGAGCCGCTACAACACAATGATCACACAAGTGGAGCCCATCGATGCGGCCCTTGACGTGCTCGTGTTGAGCGCCTTTGTCTTGCACGACGGCGAACCGCCCGAAGGCGGCATTGAAACCTGCCGGGAGTTCCTAAAGACAGTGGGCGAGTATGAGCGGTTTAAGGCCTGCTACGAAAGCGTGGCGGCATTCTCCAGGCTCAAATACGCCGCATGGGAAAACGTCCGCCGCACTCGCCAAAACATGGCCTGTGCCATCCTCGATCCCGAACGCCGTGAACCGGTGTTGTACGACAAGTGGGCCAAGAACCTCGCCGCTCTGGTCGCCCGCATGGATGCCGAGGCCCAAAGGATTCAGCAAGCTTTCTCAGGACTGGTGCCGGATATTTGGATCAGCCGTTTCACCGGCGATCGCCTGGAACCCTTGCGTCACGAAGCAGAAGATATCGCCGATCTGGCGGCCAAGTTGGCCAGCTCCACGCCGTGACGCCGCGCCAAAGACCGATATTGCTGTTTAAACTGGACGACGCGCGCTGGATCGGCGCGCGTCGCTTCTTTCAACCGCGATCAAAACCGCAGAAAGCAGATCCGCTACTGGCACGTGAACCGAAAAGAAGGCCAAGCAGAAAGCTTCCGCTTAACTCAAGCGCTGACTAAGAGCGACCAAAGCTATCGGACCGCTGGGATCGCTTCTGAGTCCGTCTGCCGTCTTCTTTGGACGGCAGACGGCATTATCCGGTTTTTTCGACCTTCCCGGCCATGAGCGCATCCAGTACCTCCGGCAACTGCTCAAGCGAGGTGATCACCGCATCGGGAATACACTCTGTCTCGACATCGATGTTGAATATGTCCGCTACCCCTTCCTGCCGCGCTTGATAGACGGCGTAATCACGGAAGACGTCGAGCCGCGGCAACTCCAAAGGAGATACGATGCGCAACGACTGCGGCAGATGGCGCTCCAGCAAGACGGCCGACATGCCCGCTCGCTTGGAACCCGCCACATCATCCGTCAGACGATCCCCGATATGCACACCGGCCTCAGGCGGCTGACCGGCCGCTTCGATCGCCGCCCGGAAGATCTCCGGCTGGGGCTTGATCAGACCTTGAAGATCGGGTGCAAAAAAGCCGTCGAAGTACTGATCCAAGCCCAATGCCTCTACCACCGGAATCTGGTACCGGGAATAACCGTTTGATATCCACCACATGCCGGTGACTCTTTGGCGCAGCAGTTCCAAGGCCGCAGCCGCATCAGGATAGGCGGCGATATACGGCGGGCGGCAATAACCGCGGACCATGCCCTCGATATCCAGGCGCTCGGGATAGCTCAACTCTTGAGCCACATCGTTGATGATCCCGTCCCAATCGTATAACCCTACGTAGTCGCCGCCAAATGCCCGGGCTTGGGCCACGTCTAAAATGCGTTTTACGATCCACGAATCCGGATCCGCTCTCCCAGTCTGCTCACGGCTGACGAAGGGCCTAAGCCGGCGACAGACTTCGGGAAACACACCCAGTTTGAACGGATTTTGTATCAGCACCCGATCGAGGTCAAATGTCAAAAACACACCGCTGCTCCTTTCGCGGACTTCTCACTTACTCGTCATCCGGCGGCCAGCCTGCACAGCAGGGCCGGGGCAGTCTCACAACCTTTTCACTTGACAGGTATTAAATGCGCCGCGTGAAATCCCCTTTTGTGCAAAGGGTCTACCGGCACCTTGTCTATCTGCGGACGACGACGCCGACTCTTCACGTACTCGCTACTGCGTCAAGCAGACACCGGCAGGAATCTTGATCGGTGTTGTTGAAATAGTTGTATGGCTTCGGGAAAGCAGACAGCCAGCCTCCCCATTAGCAGGCAGGAGCCGCAATCCCGTCGGATCCGCATCAATTCCGCACGTCTTGCTTGACCACAAGCATCCGCGCAGCATTGATGCGGGCTTCTCTTCCAAGCATGTCGTTGTCTCCAGAAATCCATGTTATGTCACGAGCACATCAGCAGGCGTAATGACCATTGGGTTTCGTCTGTTTAGCCGCGTCTTGATACCATCCACCGACGCTGATCCACCTCTTCTTTCTTCGCGCCGGTTCGTTGAAGGATTGGAGGTCTGTGTGTTTGCAGCAGTCTGTCAACCGTGAACAGCGAGTGAAACCACCAAAGAAGCGTCTTCCTTTGCGGGCCGCAGCCCGCTGGCTCTTGCTCTGCACGCTGCTTGCTTTACCGATCGGAACCGCGTCGGCCCTGTTCTTGGTGTTGCTCGGCCATGTGACGGGCGCCTTTGCAGCCCATCCGTGGCTGCTGTTGTTGTTGCCGATCTTGGGATTCATTACCGCGTACGTTTATCAACGTTATGGCGCTGCGGCACGTCAGGGGATGGCCCTCATCTTGGACGAGGCCATCGCCCCGCAGCAACCTATCCCGTTGCGCATGACGTTTCTGATCGCCTGGGGAACTTTGATGACGCTTCTGGGAGGAGGCTCGGCCGGCATCGAAGCCACAGGTGTCCAAATGGCCTGCGGCCTGGCCGACGCCATCGGACGCAAGCTGAGACTGACTCCGCAAGAGCGGCCTATCCTTCTGACCACCGCCATTGCGGCCGGTTTCGGTTCCATCTTCGGCACGCCGGTGGCGGGGGCCATCTTCGCCGTGGAGATCATACGCCAGGGCGCTCCCTGCTATGGCGCTCTGTTGCCCTCGCTTTTGTGTGCCGTGCTCGCCGATCGGGTGACGACCCAGCTTTGGGGCATCCCACGCCATACTTATGCGCACGGGCCTTTGCCGCCCATTGACGCAGGGGTCTGGCTCAAAGTGGCCATTGCCGGCACACTGTTCGGCCTTGTCGCGCGCCTGTTCGTGAAGTCAGTGCAGGCCGTGCGCACCTTTGCCGGACAACACATCGCCCATCCTGTCCTGAGACCGTTCGCGGGCGGCCTGATCGTCATCCTGTTGACCCTTCTTGTGGGTTCAAGAACATACAATGGCCTGGGTACCGAGACAGTGGACTTGGCGCTCCTGGGTGCCGACATTCCGTTTTTCGCTCCTTTTTTGAAGATCGTTTTTACTGCCGTCACGATCGGCTTTGGATTCATCGGGGGAGAAGTGACACCGCTTTTGTTCGTCGGGGCTACGGCAGGCAACGTCTTGGCCGGCCTCTTGGGACTGCCGGCCGGCATGATGGCCAAGCTGGGGTTTACAGCCCTTTTGGCCGGGGGCACTCACACCCCGGTGACCGGCATTATGATCGGCATGGAACTTCTCGGAGGCGGGACGCCCGTCTATCCGGCGACCGCCTGCATCCTGGCATACGCCTTTTCGGGAGCGCGGGGCATCTACTCATCCTCGACCGTCCAACCTGAAGAGCGGGTACCCTTGCGCCTCTTGCTCAATGCGATGCCGAGTACGGACCTACCTGAGGAGGCGGGCTACATGAGCAGCGGCCAGGATCTGCATGTCAGAGAGCGATAGTAGATAATATCTGCTCATACCGACGGAACGGATGTGTCTAATGTCCGCACGCTCTTGCAGTTGTTCACCGGTATAGCGGTTCCTTGCTCCCAGTACCCTTCTGCCGCAACATCCGTATCCCGCTCTGCGGACGCTTTAACGCCGCCGGTTTCGTCGACAAGAGCCCTCGCAAAACGAACACCTCTGCCATCGCAATCCGCCGCACGGCAGAGGCATGGGATTTGAGTTCACGCGATTGGAGCCGTCTCAAGGAGCTGTGGAGCGACTCCGGAGTACCACAGATGGTACGATCCCGTCGAATCCTAGTAGCGATAGTCATGGCGCTTGTGTGTCGGATGGTCGGCGCCAGTCTTTTCATTCAAACACTTAACTCTTTACGGCAACAGTCGTACGCGTAGCCGCCAAAACGTTGCAGCAGTCCAAATCGTCTCCACGATGTCGTGATTCTCTTTCCCGAAGCCGTTGCCACATCAAAGTCGCCGCGTTCGCGAACCGCTGCACAGCCCACATGCACGCCCCAGTATTTCCCCTTCTCAATCACCACACGGACCGTATCTCCGGTTTGAAAACCGTTTACACGCTTTACCGCCTTCGGCTTACCGCGGGGAAAGCCACATGTTTCCACACGGCACATTTGTCTGGAGCCGCGCCCCAAAGCGATGATTGTAAGAACCGGCATCTTTGGACTTAACACACAGGCAGCATCTATCCAAGGCGCCTTGGGATATTCCTGCCGTATGCGGTTGTACTTGGTCATGCTTCCGATGACGGTCTCCAGGTGGCAGGCCCCATCCATGCAAACTCCGCCACAGCTCCCAGCGTATCGCATTGACCGCCGCTACATCACGCATTGCTTCTTTAGCCTGCTCTTGGACATGCGGAAAACCGAACTCAGCTGCCGACCGATTGCCCTTCTCTCGGTTATACTCTTTGCAGGCAACTGTCAGTTCTGAAACCCGGTCCGTGCCTCCGCGACTTTTGAGTATGATGTGCTCAACTTCCAAAGGCACGTCGGTGGCCTCGCAATAGGCGCACTTATATCCCCACTTCTCAAGCAGGTATCTCTTGACTTCGTATCCGAACAGCTCGCCCTGCTATGATACTCCACGCCCGATATCTTTCGGATTCTGCAAGCTTATTGGAGCCTGGAGCCGAAGAAGCACTCCGGGGTACCTATGTCATTCGCTCGTACCGTAACTCGTCATCGGACGAACTGAAGTGGGTTGAGCTTGCTGCTGTCGCCGCACATGATCGATCCTCACAGACCGGTAAGGCCTGGGAAGATCGATCAAGTCAAGTGCTCAACTTCGTCCGTTGCTCAATATTAAACCTGAACCAAGGCCAGATAGACTCCTGCGGGATCTTGGATCACCGCATAAGAACACTTGCCGTCGTCATCGGTTACCGTCTTGAGCACCTGGCCCCCTTCTTCATCGGCAAGGCGGATGCTTTCGGTCAGATCACCCACGGGCAGATAGATCAACCAGACCGGAGGCAGCTGTGCGTTCACTCCCCGGGCATGGCAGATACCCGCAGCCGGAGTTCCGTCTTCCGCCAGCATCTGATAATCCCTGTAGCTGACGGTTCCATCCTTCATCTCAACCTCTTGCCAAGTCCACCCGACGACCTGATGATAAAAACCCTTGGTCGTCGCCGCATCCGGAACCGTGAGCTCGAGCCAGGCGATACGGCCCATGCCCTCAATCTCCTCCTCCGGGAGATCCTCCAAATACGGCAGCTGCTCCTCGGCAACAACCGGAATAATGCCGAAAGCCGCCCCGTTCGGATCGAGCAAAACCGCCCATTGACTGCGTTCGTCATCATCCTTGGCGTGGATCACCACGCTCCCGCCCAGGGCCAGCGCACGTTGCACGCTCTCGGCCACATCGGCCACCTGAATGTGCGGCATCCATTGAAGCGGCAGGTGAGCGTACTCCTCGCTGACCGGTGCCAAGCCGATGATGGGTAGGCCCAAGTTGTTCATCCCGTCTTCGCGCCACGGTGGCTGATTACCCGTCCTCAGCACCCGGGAGTAGAACCTGAGCTCCCGCTCGTAGTCGGGAACGGCGATGTCGGCGCTCAAAACGGAGCCCACTTGTGGGGTAAATGGGTTGCCCATAGGATCTTCTCCTCCACATCTCTACGCTGATCAAGAGACTGCTCCAAGATGTCCGCGTCTACACCCATGCCGTAGCCATAGGCGCCCTTCCGGACTCTTGGCGAACACGGTCTTCTCAACATCCTACACCTATGCCTGAGCGGCTACGGCCGCTCCTCGTCGATTGAGCGGCCGTATCCCTTTCGTGACGAATCTCGTTCTCGAACCGATGCGACTGTGTCATCGCCGTCTCGCTTGTCTTCATCAGGCAGGAAGCGGTGTTTCTCGTCACCCCGTTTGAGCACAGCCGCGGCACACAAGTCGCTTCGGGTCAGGATACAAGGCAAGGAGCGCCGGATCAACCGACTCCTGCTCTTCTTTGACACGAGACTGATCGGGGAAAGACTCAGTGGTCATTCCCACTCACGCACGAGATCGCCGAATGCGGGCAGCAGTTCATACTTGTTCTGCCAAGTGGTATACATAGTGCCCCGGGCTCCGGGTGTCTCATCCAGCGCCTCTAGCCAACCGCGGGGATTATCCAGGGTATCGCCGTCGTAGTAGGCGCCGGCTAAGGTTTCAAAGCCCAGTCCGGAAAAGAACGACAGGCTTTCTTCCCGCTTGGCGTAGTACCAGCACACAGGCACTATGTCCTTTGGTATGTGCAACCACGAACCAGTGTAATCACCGTCCACCATGTAGTAGTTGCCGCGAGCATTGTGATTCGGATCGAGCATATCGGACCAGATGTAGACCGTCGCCTCCGGATTGACCTCCTTGATGATGTTGTAAAGCCGGGTGATGCAATCGCCCAAGATCTCACCCATGGTCATGCCTCTGTCTTTGCAAGCCTGGCAGCTGCCGCCGGCCCGTATCTCATCCATGCTGAGGAAATACCGGGACGGTGCCAGATACTTGTGGATCAAACGCACTTGCTCGCCCCAGTACTCATACAGCTCCGGCTCGGACATACAGAGGCTTGTCTGTCCGCCACCGATGGTCACGGCATGGTAGAAGCTGACGCGCAGCCGGTCGCCGTCTTTGAGACCCGACTCAGGTAAAATCCTGATATCCGGCCCTGCCATGGGAGCACCGAAGCGGGACAGGTTCGGATCGGTGATCGTGGCAAAATCCCGACCTTCAACATAGGTGACAGTACCGTCATCGTTCGTCACGGTCAGCGGAGTTCCCGGTCTACGCACCACACTGCGCAAGCCGATCTCTTCGAGTTGAAGATCGTCTATCCACAGGTATCCTGTCTTTCCGCCCCAAAGACCGGCGTACAGACGCACTTTCGTGGCATCCAGGCTGTTGAACGTGCAACTGATCTGCGTCCAATCCTGAGTGGCGGCCAACGTTGGCCTCACGCTGCCGATGATACGATCTCCGTAGTAGACCTGCAGGAGAAATGGCGCCGGATTAAGATCCTGTGTCTTAACCCAGGCACTGAAGCGATACTGCCGATAGGGTTGTACTTCGACCTCGGCCATAAGACGCGCGTGACCGTGTTGAGGACTGTGCAGGGCCATGTTCTCAAAACGGATGGAAGCCGGAGCGGATCTGTACACCTTCTCATCGACGAAAGAGACCAGACCGGGCTGATCATGGAAGTTGATCTCTTCGAATCGGTTGCCGCGGAAGCGGCTGAAATCCCCGTTGGGAATGCTCACGGGCGGATCAGAGACCAACCGCGCTGTCGATCCTTCCACTACGTACAAGACATCACGTGCCGGAAGAGCCGCCGCGAGATTCGGATTATGCCCCAGCACACCGCCGCCGTAGCCCGCTGAGAAGGCCAAAGGGATGAGTTCAATGCCGGCCCCCTCGCAGATGGTTTTCACCTGCGCCAGACGCTCCAGGCGCGCCGCATCCCAGCGGCTCAACGAATCGGCACCGCCTGCCCAAACCAGACCGTTCAACCCATGCTTAACGGCGGTGGTGACGATTTGCCGAATGTCCTCCACGTGTCTGTCGTGTGTCAAGTTGCGGGCGACGTAGACCCAGCGCTCGTCGTAGCGCGGTGAAGCCTCCGGCGCAGGAGGACACCTAAACACCAGCATCTGAGCCAGACTTGCTTGAACAACCACGTCCAAATCTACCTTGGGTGTCAGGCGTAATCGCCAAAAGCCCGGTTCTTGGATGATCGGAATCGACAGAGTAACCTGGCCGGGGCTGTCGGGTCCGATAGCATCGAGCACACCCGAAAAGACTGTGAAGGGCTCTGCGACGGCTTCTTCGCCATATCCGTCTCGGGCCGGATCCCACTCCCGACTCAGCCACTGCCCCTCCACTCGCACGGCGACGTTTTTCATCGTATCCTTGCTTTGCAAACGCAAAACCGTCTGAGCCGTTTGCCGGTCCTCATCGGTGACCAGTGGCTCAAAGCCGACCGTTAGGCGTCCGACAACGAGATCTTTCCGATCGCTGAAAAGCACGCCTGACTCCTCCCGATAACTAATCTCCAACGAGACGCGCCCCAAGGGCCAGTCGCTCACCTGAAGGGGCACGGACAGTCTGCCGGGTTCGGAAAGACTCGTCTGACCCAAATCAGCGCGCCGCTCACCGGAAAGCAGTGAAAACACGAACTCACCCCGCAACGGATGGGGCATGATCAACTCCAAGACCGCTTCCTCGGTGCGCTCCAAGTGCAAAGATGGAGTCAGCGTATCGCCTGCCGCCACATGCCAGCGTAGGCCCCATGGAACGTAGCCCGGCTCTGCTCCAACCATCCGCGCCGAAGTCTTTTTCCCCGCTCCGCTTACGGACAACAGATCCGTGGCGGCGCGCCAAGGACCGGCTGAAGCTGACACGGCAACACTGGCGGCAACCACCTGGCTCTCAGCGGTCAGATCCTCGATGGCCACTGACAGCCCGCCCAGCTCGGGATCATAGCTCAGGCAGATCTCGTACTCGTGGCCAGGCAACGGCATCCCGCCCGTCAAGGTCATGGCTTCCATGCCGGACCATGGTCCGACAACATCAAACGGCTTCACCCGGTCGTCTTCTTTTAAGACACCTTTGTCGGCAGCCAACTGGATCCGCCACAGAGGCCAAAAGGACTGGTCATCCCAGGACCAGATCACCGCTAGCTGCGGACGTTCAGAACCGTCATTGGGCAACACGCCTGCCCAAAAACCGCGAAAATCATTGAGATCGGCCTCTTCGTCCAATCGCCAAAGAAAACGTATGTTAACCGGTCCTGCCAACGGCTCAGCTGCCGCACAGATACCGACGGCTACAAGCGCCGCTAAGATCAGTGCCAAAAAAAGGGCGCTTCTAAAACGTCGACTTAAGTTGCGCATAGAACCCCTCCTTGAAAAACTCGAATACAATCAGCCCCGGTCGGCGACGCCGGACGTCGGGTATTAAGACTGCCTCCCTACAGCGAACAGAGATGGTGACAGTCTGTTCGTTCTACAGCTCGATCGATGCCCCTTCCGTGTAATCGTTATTTTTGCGAAAAGGAGTCCTGTACCGGACAATACGAAGGTGTTCATTCTTGCTTGTCGAAAGGAAACCCAGCATCAAAAACCATGGAGGGCTGACCAATGGCATTTCTTGTTGAGCGCTCACCACGGCGTATTATCCTATGCGCAGTCTTGTTGACACTGCTTTGCCTCCTCGGGACAAAGCCGGTTTGCGTCGCTCGAGAGGTACAAGTGGTTGTCTCAGGCTCGATCGCCAAGCAGCTGGAGGGCTCGTGGGGCGGCTTCGAAGAAAAGACCGGCATCAAAGTGAAGCCGATCGTATTAGGCAATTGGTTCGACGTGATGGAAAAACTGCCTGTCATGGTCATCGGAGGGCTGGCTCCGGATGTGATCTATCACGACAGTGCAACGCAGGCCGATCTGTACCACAAAGGGGTGCTTCAGCCCATCGAGCACTATGTCAACCGCGATAAGATTAATCTAAAGATGTGGCCCGAGCCTATAATCAATGCTTATCGGTACGCGGGGGAGCTTTATTCGCTGCCGACCGCGGTCAGCAACTGGGTCACGTTCTACAATAAAGATAAGTTTCACGCCGCCGGTCTCGACGATTTGCCCACAGATTGGAACGGGGATGCGTTCACCTACGAAGACCTGATCTCCATCGCTCGCAAATTGACCCGAGACATCAATAGCGACGGGCAAGTCGATGAATTCGCGATCAGTGGCTTCTTCGCCTCCGGAAGTGTTCAGGGCATCCATTTGTGGGGCGCCGACTGGTATGATGCCGATCAAACCGAGTTCATCGGCAACAGTCCACAGACTCTGGCCGCCATCACCGAGTTGCGTCGCCTCCGCGAAGCCGGAGTTGTAGGGGGCAACTGGTTACAGGGAACGGCGGCCATGATGACAGAGCAGCCCTACTACTTGAACACCCTGGCCACAACCATGACCGGCAGCGGCGGACTGTTCAGTTGGGCAGTGGGAATTCTTCCGAAAGCCGTGGGACGCTGGGCTCACCCCGGGTTCCATTCCATTGGTGTACGACGCTTCCAATCCGGAAGAGGCATGGGAGTTCATCAAGTTTATGACGACCGATCCCGTGGGTTCCGTAAGCTTCGCCCAGGCCGAAAACAGAACACCTGTCTCACACCGGGCCATCGTGGACTTCAACCGCCGTTGGGAGGCTTTTAACCCGGGCATGAACGCGCACGTCTTCACTACCGGCTTTGATCATCTGATCCGCGCCAATTGGTTCGGCCTGCCGCGCAAGATGTACGACACCATCACTTCAGCCATGACAAGGATCATGCGCATGGAGCAAGACCCCAAAACTGCCATGGACGCTCTCAAACCTGTCATGGACAGCATGCTGAAGGAAGCCAAAGAGCACATGCGCAAGATTTGAGCCTCCTTGCCATGCTGTAGACGAGTCGATCAGTCCCACAAAGGATCCGGCCCTGACGCCCGAAACCGGGCGCTCAGGGCCGGATCTTAATCTGACCGTTGAAAAGTTGTCAGGCCTCTTTCAGATTGGACAAGACCACGTTGTTCATCCGAACATCCTCACAGTAGCGGCAGACGATAGCCTGATCCCCGTAGGTGTCGATCTTGACGTTGTTGAAGCTCACATCCCGGACAATCGTCTCCGGATTGCCTTCCACTCTGCACGGTTCACCGCTTCGGATGCGGAAGTCAGAGAAGCTGAGCTCCGCCAATCCGGGCAGCTTGATGCCGTCTTCGACGGTGATCCTGATAGGCACCCTCTGGCAGTTGATCACCACATTGGAAAAGGAAATCCGGTGCACGTCCGCATTTCCCTTAGTGCCTTCCGGCAAGTACCGCCTTGGATTGTCAAAGACGATTCCGTTGGCGGCACTGGTGATCACCAAACCGTTCAACGTGCAATTTCGGACGATGTTATCTCCCGGACAGCCCACACGTACGCCCTGGCAGTAGCTGTCGAGAACGCAGTTGCTGATCGTAACGTTCTCACATATGCCCGGCTCTTCATAGACGCGGCCCAAAGCCCTCAAGACCAGGCAATCATCAGCCGTCTTGATCACACAATCGCTCACCGTGACATCCCGGCAGGAGTCTAAATCAATCCCGTCGTTGTTGATCATGCGCTGATCGCCTATGATGCGCACTCGATGGATCCTGACCTGTTCGCATTTCATCAGCCACATCGTCCAACAGGGGGAGTCGATGAAAGAGGTATCCTCAAAGCGGACATTCCGGCACTTGTAAAACATGACCAGTCGCGGCCGGGGTGTGGAAGGCTTGGCAAAGAAGCGACCGCTGACACTCTCGGTGTCATAGAACGCCAAACCCGATCCGTCAAGCTCGCCCGGGCCGGTAATGGCCACGTTCTCGGCCTCAACCGCTCGCACAAGACTCTGGGCACTCCGTTCCGGAGCGAATTCGGTGCGAAAACCGGGCGCTTTCAATTCCTCATAGTCTTCCAGCGAAGTGCTGCCCACAAGCCGACATCCTGCCGCTACGTGCAGTTCGACATTGCTTTTGAGAACCAAAGAGCCCGTCAGATACGCTCCGGGGCCGCAAAATACCCGCCCTCCGCCGGCCTCATGACAGGCGTCAATGGCCTTTTGAATGGCCGCCGTATTCAACGTCTTGCCGTCGGGTACGGCTCCGAAGTTTTGTATGTCAAAGCAGCGCAGTGTGCTCACGGGTGAGTCTCCTCCTCAAGGCTTTAACTCCTACCATCCTCCGTCCAGTGAGGTTCGCCATCCCGCCAGCCGCACCTCACCGATCTGAATGCCGTGGCCGTCTCCGATGCCGGGCACCAGAGTGAGCCGAAACTGTGAGGCTTCCGTTCCTTGGGGGACTGCTCCCGTCACCAGAATCCGATGCCACGGGCTGTCCGTGGATTCCTCAACCTGAGTGGCAAAAGTCAGGCTTCGCCAGTCCTTTTCATCCAAGACCGCCAGGCGGACGTAGTCGGCGATGTCCGGCGTCTGAGCGTACAGAATCACCGTAAAGGTTTCAAGGCCCGCAGCCTGCCAGATCAGATACTCTTCGCTGTCTTTGACGCGGACTCGACGACTCTCGCCGCGACCGAACTCTTCCGATCGGGACTGATCATAGGTCCATCCTTCCGAGACCTCGACCGTCATCTCCCGGGATAGAATCCCGAACCACCCTGTCTCCAGGGGAGCGTCCAGGCGATCGACCATACTCCATCTGTTGCTGACCAAAAAGGTGATACTCTGGCGCGCCGACAGCCCTTCATCGGTCGCGGCCTCAACGCGCAAGGTGTGCCTGCCGTCCTGCAGCTGTCGGGTGTTGACGATCAGCTCATCCGGTGCCGTGCGACCGGTGAAAAGCTCCTCATCGTCAAGCAAGACGGTCACTTTGGTCAAGGAGACATCCGGACGGGGCGGATTCACCGCGACCCGAACGGGGATTTCACCGATCACCCTGTCGCCGGCTTGCGGATACCCAATCTCGATTCTGGGCATCGGGGGCCTGAAATCCAGTTCCGGGCAGTGAATGATCCCGCCTCGGGCCAGTCTTCGCTGCAGCTGATCGGCATACAAAGACGGAGGATCCAAATCTGCAGCACGCCCCACACCCTCGGCATAATCCTCAGGCAGCGTGCGGGGATTTCTGCCCAATTGGATTTGGTCCGCCGGTCCCTGAGTGCCGATAACATATCCCCAGCCGTACTGTTCAGAGTAGACGATGGCCCCGTAACGGCTCTTGTAGGCCTCTCCCCGGATGTTCCAAAAGACCGAGTGCGTGGTAGTCAGGCCGTGAGGCGTAGTCCCCGACGTTCCTCGCCAACCAGCATCAAAGCGGTCTTGATCGACAATGACCTGATCGATCAAATTGGAGGGAGACAGATGCATATGGAAGTCTGAATTGAGGCTGTCAGGACTGTAGGCATAACAACGGGTGATCACGTTGCCGTTGGAATAGGCCTGTTTGAAATCGTAGTTGTGGCGCCCGTTGATCGCTCTGCAGTCGATGATCAGGCAGTCGTTGCTCGTCAGGGTGAAATGATAGCCGTTACCGCCTCCGCCCCGATACTGCGGATCGTGCAGTTCGACGTCTTGAACGGTGACAAAGCGGCTGTGGCTGAGCAGAATACCGTTGGACAAAAGATGCACGTTCTTGTTGCCCTCCGGCTTGAAGCTGCGTACGTCTTTCACCCAGCAATTGACGGCGCCGAGAAGACGGATGGCATGTGAGCCGTGCACCTCGTAGGCGGCAGTGCCCGGTACTTCGTAATCCTCCGAACCCCATCCTTTTCCGGGATGTTCCACCATACCGATGGCCAGATGGGCTATGCCCACCTCTTCCACGTGTTCGCCCACTTTGTAGACCCGGGCGTTGTCTCGCGGCAACAGGTAATAGCGAGTGGGGGCATCGACGGTGATCGTTTCTTTATCGTAATCCACCGCGACGACCTGACGATAGAATGTCGCTCCGGGTATCGAGCCGGGTCGCCACAGATCGTCCATGTTATGCTCGGCCATCCAGGCCTCGGTCGTATCGTGAGTGATCACTACCCAGTCTCCCACTTCAAAGCGAGGCCGCCCTTTGAGCGGGATGATCTGGGTCGGATACGTCAGATCCTCAGCGATGGACTGGGTGGATCCCACCGGCTGATTCCAGCGCGTCGATCCGTAGACGCGGATGACATCCTTGCCCCGCATCTGTTGACAATCCAAAAGCAGATAGGTTTTATCCGGGCCGGCTCCCAAAAACCGCACGTTGCTGTAGGGAATGCCCAGAGCAAAATTGCGCGTCTCAGGAGCGGACACCTTATAGATCCCCGGAGGCAGATAGACCGTGCCGCCACCGGCTTTGCCCACGGCGTCGATGGCCGCCTGAATGGCTTCGGTGGCGTCCGCCTGCCCCGAGGAGTCTGCGAAGTACGGAGCTTGAGTGACATCGACGACGGGCTCCAAAAACCCTTCGGGAAGCTCCCGCATCCCGGCATGATAGCCCGCGAAGGAGAAATCCTGCAGAAAACGTCCTTGGGCATCGGCAAATCCCGGTGTCCAATCATCGGGATAAAGCTGCGAGCGCCAGCTTCCGGATGCCAGGCAGGGCAGTGAGAGAGACAGTAAAGCCAACATCAACCAAATCCTTTGTCGCTTAAGCTTGTTATTCCTCACCTGTGCGTTCACCCCCTAGTACATTGGAGTTGTCAGTTGGACCTTGACAAGTGAACAAGGGTCTTAGGATAGCAGAGCAAATTAGCTTTGTAGAGGCTGGGGCATTTCGACAATCCCCCTTGGGAAGCGACTGCTATCCCGTTTGTTAGACTGCTACCCCGCCTCTACACGGTTCCTCGAATGAGCACGTTGGGAATGGAGCAACGCTGCATATCCCGAGTCAACGGCTAGGTTGGGACGTGTAGAGGTACGCGGGACCCCTGCCTACTCCTCAGCCGGATGGTGAGTTCGGATGTACTTTGGCGGCATCGATATTGCCAAGAGACAGCACGAAGTGTGCGTCCTCAATGCTGCCGGCGAGCAAGTTCTCGCCATGCCTGTATCCAACGACAGTGCCGGTGCTGACCGGCTTCTGCGGACGCTTCGGAGCCGGCTTGGGCCCGATCCCCAGGTTGTGACCTTCTGTATGGAGGCAACAGGCCACTATTGGATGGCTCTGTATAGGTACCTCTGTCTCTTATACACATCT
>LSQX01091255.1_pt2 | contig 49246 bp, 45 predicted proteins | sample 654561 | NCBI WGS metagenome assembly LSQX01 (sample SAMN04489861, study PRJNA283612) | anaerobic digester metagenome | isolation source: 4 biogas reactors fed with cattle manure at either 37C or 55C with and... | place: Denmark: Kongens Lyngby | collected 2014
GGGAGACAACGGCCTCTTGCTTTCCCTTAAGATCTATGTGCTGGCCGCCCACCTTCGGCAGTCCTCCAAACCCATAGACTTCCAGCTGGTGCCAGGTGATCTCAGTCGCTTCATCAACCTCAATGGCAAACACCAATGCACCCTGTATGGTCTCTCGGTTGGCATCCCGCTTTTCAGGGAAGAACAGAGGATGTAGATCAATGGAAAACCGGTAAGATGCCGGCTTCACCGTTCCAACGCTGAGGATATCCACTGGATAGAGAGGTTCTTCGGTGAGAAAGGGAATGCTTCGCTCAGCCAGCGCGAGCCAGGGCGCTGTTCCCACGGGACCGACGACATTGGCATGACCCCAGTCGCCATCGGGATAATCCATACCTACCCAGCTCACCTCGCCGGAGCGCAGGTCTCTCCGGGCATCGAACCGCTCTTCGAACCCCAGCTGACAGCAGATACGGGGCGCCTTGCGCTCATAGGCGGGGTGGGAAGTAGTCCGCCAGCTCTCATCGGTCTTGGCCAGCAGTCTCCGGCCGCTGTTCCCGTATATGGTGTCTATCTGACACAAGAGGCCTCCCCGCCCCGCGATATACTGGAAGCTGGAAACGCCGTAATAATGCACCATGACGGCGAGGGTATTTTCACCCGGCCGCACTCTAGATGTAATATCGTAGACATCGTAGCTCTGTTCCGCCGGCCAGCTGCGGACAGGCCCCTGTCCCAGCCTCTCTCCATTGAGGAAGAGCACATAGCGGCTGTCAGCCGATATGTAGAGTTCAGTAATGCTGCCGACTTCATCGGCGTTGAACTTATGCCGAAATGCCTGATAGCAGTTTTTCTCTTCTGGCTTGCTGTCTCCCCAAATCCATAGCGCTTTCCATTCAAAGCTTCCTCCCTTGTTCAACTGTACACCCTCCTCTGTATCTTTATATCTTTAGTGCACCAGAAGTGATCCCGGAGATATAGTACTTCATGCAGAAGAGAAACACAACAATCAAGGGAATAGATGCCAGTACATAACCGGCAAACATGGGTCCATAGGATGTGACTGTAAACTGCCCTTGAAATGTCAACAGGCCGGTGGTCACCGGTTTGAGCTCCTCCCTAGACAGTACCACTAAAGGCCAGATGATCTCATTCCATGTTCCCACAAAGTTGAGCATTGCAATGGTTACCACAATCGGGAAAGACAGCGGAATTGCTATCTGGGAGTACAATTGAAAGTGGTTGGCCCCATCAATCCTGGCAGCTTCAAACAGCTCTTCAGGCAATCCGGCAAAAAAGGTCCGCAAGATAAAGATCGAGAATACTTGGCCGCCGGCAATCATGGGCAGCAGCAGCCCGGCTCTGGTATCCAATAGTCCAAACCAGCGGACGACCAGGAACTGAGGGATGAGCATCAGCACAGGCGGGATCATTAAGACCCCCAGGATTAGATAAAAGAGGACTTCTCTGCCGGGGAAATTGTAGCGGGCAAACACATAGGCAGAGATGCTGGAAAGCACTACTACACATAATGACTCAACCGTTGCATAGAGGATACTGTTGGTAATGTAGCCGCTGACCTCAGTCCAAGCATCCACATAGTTTTCCCAGCGAAGGGGCAGCGTCGGCTCCCAGAAGTGATGGATGAACTGATCATAGTCCTTAAACGATGTAATGATCAAGAAGTACAGCGGGAACAGCGTCAAAGCCGCCAGGACAATCAAAGCCGTATGCTTTAATATCTCGTCTCGGGTAAGGCGCTTCAATTTCACCCCTCCTCAGGCCTTAAGCTCGATCTCTGACTGAACGTACCTCATGTTCAAGTATGTAAGCCCCAGCAAGATCACAAAGAGAGTCGTGCCGATGGCAGAGCCGTAACCCATCCGCCCATAGAGAAATGCGTTCTGGTACATGGCCAATCCCGGAACCATTGTAGCCCAACCCGGGCCGCCGTTGGTCATCACCAAGATCATCTGATATTCCCTGATAGAGTTAATCAAAGTGAGCACGACCACCAGCTTAATCTGCCCCAGTATGAGGGGGATGTCTACCATGACAATCCTTCTTAACCCAACTGCCCCCTCCAATAAGGCGGTCTCCAGCACACTGCTGGGGATGGCGATTAGGCCTGCAAGGAAGATCAGGAAATTGAAGGCATCTATCCAGGGAAAGCCTACGAAGAGAATCGCCGGAAGGGCAAAATCAAAATCCCCTAACCATCCCCTGGCCAAATGGCCTAGGCCTGCGACTCTGAGGAACTCATTGATTGGCCCGTACATTCCGTACATGAAGCGCCAGAGCAAAAGGGTGACAATTTGAGGTATGACCATGGGGATAACAAAAATGACTCGATAGAAGTACTGTGCCCAGGCACTCCTTAGGTTGAAGACCAGTTCTGCTCCCAGCAGCGGAAAAACGACCCTAATGACAACCCACCCCATGGTTAGTAAAGCCATATTTCTGAAAGAAGTAATCATGATGGGGTCACTGAACATTTCTTGGAAATTGCCAAGTCCGATAAACTGTTGGTAAAACGCACCGTCCCAGGCGTAGAGAGAGCGGTACAAGGCTGTGATAGCGGGCCAGTAGTTGAACGCTATCAGCATCAGAAACGTAGGTACTAGGAGTAGGTACAGGATCCTGGATTGCTTTACTTGCTTCAGCCAGCGGCTGCCCTTACTTGCCGTCACCGAATCGCGTATTGACATAGCCTTCCCCCCAATGACATGGCAGGTGGTATGGGAGGTCGGGATGGCCTGAGGGCCATCCCGACGCAAGCAGCTCTAGTCCATGTATTCACTTAGATCCCATTGATTCTCACTGAGCAGCTGCCGTATTGTCCGGCTGTGGATACCCTTAAGCTGCTGAATCACTTGGTCAGTGGTTAACCGGTCCGCCGCGTACTGCTGGAAGAGCCTCGTTGTCTGCTGACGGCATTCCAGTGTAAGCAGCACAGCAGCCGGGTCTCGGTTGACGAGCTCCAAGAACTCCTGCCGCGGATTAGGCATCATGTTGGCGATGAGGGTCCCGGTTTCCCCTCCCGGCTCAACACCTTTGATGCCAGGTGCAAACAGCCCTGCATCCTGGATGAAGGGGCCGGCGTTTTGGGGAGCAGTCAGGAACATTAAGAAGTCAACGGCCAGTTCCCTTTGCTTGCCAGTAACGTGACTGGGAATGGCGTACTGGAACGCTGCAGTGGGACCACCCATTATGCCTGCCTTGTCAGCCGCAGCATAGGGGAAGCATTCCTTGGTAATCAGGGGGAAGTGGAATGTTCCGAAGTCAAATTCCCGCAAACTGTCATAAAGAATTGGCTTTAACTGCCAGGAACCGCCCCAGAACATGGCCGCCTTGCCGGTCACCCACTGCTCATATGCCATCTCTTCATCATCGGAAAGGTGACTGGGTTGGAAGTATTGGGCAAGTTTATACATCAATTCCCATCCAGCTCTGTACTCTGGACTGTCGACATCGATGATCCCTTTTTCAAGAGCAATTACCCTTTCCTTAAGGTTGATAAAGCCGGGCTGTTCGGCAACATCCATCTCCTCAACCTTGTCTCGATAGATGGAGTGGAAGACAGTCCTGGAAAGCCACTCCCAGTACATTTCGCCGGAGGTCCCTGCCCCTGCCCAGGCTATGGGAGTGTAGCCGGCAGCCTTTATCTTGTCCAGCATCTCTAGCCATTCGCCAAAGGTCTCGGGAATCCGTTCTGGATCGAGGCCGGCAGCGGCAAGGATATCCTTGTTGTAGAACCAGGGAGTAACTACCACGTCGCCCACAGCAACATAGTGTTCGCCATTGGGGCCCTTAACTGGATCCCATGTCTGAGGAGCGAAGACGTCGCCCCAGGTTTCAAACCCTTCTGCATAAGGATTTGGCAAGCTTAGGTACTCCCGCAAGTCAACCAATAGTCCCTGCGGGCCGTAGGTCTGGTTTGCATCGAAGTTCTGAACCCAGAAGATATCTGGAGCATTTCTTCCGATGAGCCGGGTGCGCAGCCAGGTATCATAGTTCTCTCCAGTGGAGGTTTCGTCTAAGAACTCAATCTCAACCTTGGGATGGATCTTCTGGTAATCAGCGGCAACCTGCCAGGCATACTGGGGCGGATCCCATCGGTCGGTTGCCCTCCTCTCCCGGGGTGCATAGGCCTGAAGGTAAATGGTCAGCTTTCCTTCGAACTCTGCCTCCGGTCCAAACACAGGAGCACTGAGAACCGGAACAGCGGCCATACACACAACTAACAGTGAGGCGATCCAAACGATTAAGCTGGTTTTTCTCATCCTCATTCTCCTTTCAGATCCCTTCTGATACCTTCGATGCTAAGTATGCTTGTATGCAAAAGCAGTCCTTATCCACCACCTCCCTTAGGAAGCCAGCATCGTCTGCCGCAGCTCCTGCTGCCTGCCGAAAGGCCTCTTAAATGCAGAGTATTGCCTCTTGCCTGTCTTTGTGAGTTTACGCTCTTTTCGATCTGTTCGCTATGTTAATTGATTCTTCCTTCTTTAATGGTTCTTTGTCTTAGTTAGCCCGGTGTCTGGCTTTTCTGTCATTAAGCAGAAGGTTTCTAGATGGCCGGAGTAACGAGTGCTCAGAAAGCCAAAGCAAGTCATAAACAGCAAGCTCCGAGAACCAGTGGAGAGAGTACTACAGAAAAAGGGCTGCCGTCATCGGCAAGCCCCTTGCTATCCCTGCTAGCTTTCACACCCCATCTCACCCTAGGTACCAGCCCTCTAGCTTACTGCAGTCAAGAACCTCTCATCAGCCAAGAAATCCACCATATCCTCAAAGCTGCCTCTGTAATCCGGCTCCCTGCGGAAGGGCCCATCATCCAAGATATAATCCTCCACCAAGAAAGTTGTAATGCCCAAATCCCCAGCCACTAGGTCTTCACATGTGTGATTACCGACCATGATACATTCATGGGGGGACCGCCCCAGCTGCTGCAAAATCTCGCTATAGTACTGGATATTAGGTTTACAGAAGCGAGAATTCTCGTAGGTTGTGATCAAGTCGTAGGGCAAACCCTCAATCCCTCCCCAGCGCATACGCTCATGGATGGCTGCCTCAGGGAAAACAGGATTGGTAGCAATCACCACTTCGTATCCGTCTTCCATCAACTGCTCCATAAGTCTCCTGGCGGCAGGATGGGGAGCAATATCTAGAATATCCTTGATCTGCGGGTAGTCCCGCAGGTAGAAATCATCCAGCAGGGGAATCAACTCCTCCAGCGGAACATCCAGCCCTTGAGTAAAGTGGTCCCAAAAAACTTGCATATTGGTGCGTGTCCCGTCCATTGATGTGATCATGGCTTCAGTAGCTCTAAGCAGCCTCTTGACAAAGCGCTGGGGATCCATCAGGCATGCCGCCTTTTTGGCAACACCATCTAGATAAGCACTGAGAAAATCATCATACTCGTAATGGACGAGTGTGCCGTCTAAGTCAAAGAGGATCGTTGTGATCACTTAACCACCTCAAGATTCTCTGCCTTCTTCCTCAGGCTTCACAACTACCTTCTAAGAGATAGGGACTTCTTCCCCCAGTTTAAAGCGGTCATGAATGGCCTGCACCGCCGTTTCTACCTTATTTGCTTCCACTAGACAGGAGACTTTGATCTCTGAAGTGCTGATTACCTCAATATTAATGCCGTTTTCAGCCAACACTCCAAACATGGCTGCTGCTACCCCAGGATTACTCATCATGCCGGCTCCGACAATCGACACCTTGGCCAGCCGATCACTGTACAGGATCCTTTCGATGCCCAGCTGCTGCCCCACTCTCTCCATGAGTCTTTTGGTCAGCTCATAGTCATCCTGACTGATGGTAAATAGAAGGTCAGTTACAGGGCCCTGCTTGGTAGTCTGCACGATCATGTCCACGTTGATACCCTCTGCAGCTAACACAGAAAAGATCTCATGGGCAACACCAGGCCGGTCTGGCACGTCCACCAGCACCACCTTGACCACGTTCATGTCCCGGGTGACCCCGCTGACGACTCTCTGTTTTTCCATTAGATCGTCTCCTTTGACCAGTGTACCTGAAACATCGCTAAAGCTTGAACGCACATGAATAGTCACTCCCCAGGCCGCCGCCAGCTCTACAGCCCTAGGTTGGAGAACGACCGCACCTAGGCTGGCCAGCTCCAGCATCTCGCCGTGGGAGATCTCATCTAGTTTCCTGGCAGTGGGTACAAGACGGGGATCCGCTGTGTAAACTCCATCTACATCAGTGTAAATCTCACAGACATCGGCCTGCAATGCTGCCGCCAGTGCCACTGCCGTCGTATCAGACCCGCCTCTTCCCAAGGTGGTAATATCACCCAGATCATTAATGCCTTGAAACCCCGCCACGATCACTATCTTGCCGTCATCCAACTCTTTGCGGACTCTGGCCGGATCCACCCGCAGGATCTTGGCTTTGGTATAGAGGCTGTCGGTGCAAATCCCTCCCTGGGCCCCAGTAAGAGAAATCACCGGCTGTCCCTCTTCAGCGATGGCCATAGCTAGGAGAGCGATGGAGATCTGTTCACCGGTGGATAACAGCATGTCCAGCTCCCGCTTAGGCGGTGATGAGGAGATTTCCCCAGCTTTGGCCAGCAGCTCATCGGTGGTATCTCCTTGGGCTGAAACTACCGCCACCACTCGATTCCCCGCTTCCTTGGCCCGGATAATCCGCTTGGCTACCGCCTTCAGTCTCTGGACATCTGCCACCGATGAGCCGCCGTATTTCTGTACTACAATATTCAAGGTTCTCCCTCCTAGCCGTGTCTCTTAATCAGCCAAGTAGGCTCCCTGCCTAGCTGGAGTTGTTCTAATGGCCTTGCAGTCAATCCCATGATGCCTAAAGGCGCTGCACATTGCTTCAGATACTGCCGCAGCCTGATCTTCCAAGGTCAGGGCTATCACTGATGGACCCGCACCTGAAAGGGCTGCTCCCAAAGCTCCTGCCGCTTTGGCAGACTCCAAGACTTGGGCCAGCCCAGGAACTAGGGCTCCCCGCATGGGCTGGTGCAGCCTATCCTCCATCGCCTGTCCTAAAAGATCCCATCGTTCAGCAGTCCAGGCAGCAACGAAAAGGGCGGCCCTTCCCACATTAAAGACAGCATCGTTGTAGGAGACGCTCTTGGGCAGAACGCTCCGGGCCCGGGCCGTACTTAGCTCAAAGGCAGGCACAGCCGCCACCACCTGCAAGTTGTCTGGGGGATCTAGGGCGATGTAGTGGAGTCCTTGTCCTTGGTGGTGATCATCTCCACCAGCAGTCACCACCAGTCCGCCCAATAGGGCGGGTGCTGCATTATCTGGGTGGCCCTCAATTCCCGCCGCTAGGCTGAGCAGCTCATTGTCATCCAACGCCAGGTTCCCCAAGTAATTGGCAGCGCACAAACCGGCCACGATGGCTGTAGCACTGCTTCCCAGTCCCCTGCTGATGGGAATCCTGCTATCGATTCTTATCCCCACCGACGGAGCTGCCTGATCGCGGTACGCATAGGCGGCCTCCCAACCTCGATAAATGAGCCGGCCGCCGTTGGCCAGCAGGTTCTCCTCACCCTCCCCAGCTGCATCAAAGCCCCCTGTGCCTAGCTGAAAATCAAAAGCATTATACAGATTCAAAGCCATTCCCAGACAGTCAAATCCAGCGCCTAGGTTGGCTGTTGTAGCCGGTACCATTACCCGAACACCTTTACCCATGCTGCCCACCTATCTGCCTTCAATTCTCTCGTCAATACCTCTATTTCGCTTGCCGCTATGAGCAGGCTCCGCCAATATTGTCCAGCATCCAATCCCAATTAACCTGCGGAGGCGGCCGGTCACCTCGTGCTATGGGACAGGACTGCCTCGGCGATATCCTCTAGATTGGGCTCCAAAACCCGGGGCGCCCGGGATACGCCGATAGCCTGATCCGGATCCTTCAGTCCGTGTCCGGTGAGAACCGCGGCGACCCTGGCTCCTTCCGGGAAGTAACCGGCGGCAGCCACCTTAGCCACACCGGCAAGGGAAGCAGCTGAAGCCGGCTCACAGAATATCCCTTCAGTCTCTGCCAACAGCTGATACGCCGCCAGGATCTCTTGGTCTGTCACCTTGTCGATTAAGCCGCCCGACTCATCCCTAGCCGCCACTGCCTTCCGCCAGCTGGCCGGATTGCCGATGCGAATGGCAGTAGCAATGGTCTCAGGCTCCTCTATGATCCGGTTTTCCACTATGGGCGCAGCACCGGCTGCCTGAAAGCCCAAAAGCTTCGGCAAGCGGCTGCTGACTTGTTTGGCTTTGTACTCCTTAAATCCCTGCCAATATGCTGAGATGTTCCCGGCGTTGCCCACGGGAATCGCCAGATAATCTGGAGCATCTCCTAAGGCGTCGACTATCTCAAAGGCCGCTGTTTTCTGTCCCTCCAGTCGATAGGGGTTCAGAGAATTCACTAGGGTGATGGGATACTCCTCAGTCAATATGCGGACAATGCCCAGTGCGTCATCAAAGTTACCTCTGATAGCGATCACTTCTGCTCCCTGAACTAGGGCCTGGGCCAGCTTTCCCAACGCAATGGCTCCTTCGGGAAGCAGCACTATGCAGCGCAGGCCGGCCCTCGCAGCATATGCCGCCGCTGAAGCTGAAGTATTGCCGGTGGAAGCACACATAACTGCTTTAGACCCAGCCTCTACTGCCTTGGAAACAGCCAGGGTCATCCCCCGGTCTTTGAAGGATCCGGTGGGATTGAGGCCTTCGTATTTAACATACAGCTGGATATCGCCCCCGATTGCTTCGGCAAAGCGAGGAACTTCAATCAGGGGCGTATCACCCTCCCGCAAAGTGATCACCGGTGTCGCCTCTGTCACCGGCAGAAACTCTCGATATGCTTCGATAATCCCCTGCCACCCCATTAACGCCAGCCTCCCTCTACTCGAATCACATTGGCTATATCCTTCACCGCAGGCAAAGTGGCAATCCGGGCCAGGCTTGCCCGCATCCGGCGCTCTTCCACCTCGTGGGTAATAAACACAATGGGTACCGGCTCATCTTCACCCCGTCCCTGCTGAATCATGGACTCGATGCTCGCTCCCTCAGCGCCGAAGCTGGCAGCAATCTGCGCCAAGACCCCCGGTTTATCCACCGCGTGCAGGCGAATGTAATACCTTGTGCGGACATCCTCCATAGACAAAACCGGGGCATCATGCCAGAGGGTCTCTACCCGGTGATGGGTACCCTGCTTGCAGTTCCGCAGCACATCCACAATGTCGGCAATAACTGCACTGCCGGTGGGCAGATCTCCCGCACCTCTCCCGTAGAACATCAGCTCTCCTACAGCGTCTCCCCGCACGTAGATGGCGTTAAAGACACCATGGACCGATGACAATGGATGCCGGTTGGGGATGAAAGTCGGATGAACCCTCACCTCAATCCCTTCGGGGTGCCGTTTGCCGATGGCCAGGAGTTTGATAGTGTACCCAAATTGTTCGGCAAAGGCGATGTCTTCCTGGGAGATCTTGGTAATGCCTTCCCGGTATACCTGATGGATGGCGATGGGCTTTTGAAAGGCCAAAGAAGCGAGAATCACCAGTTTATGAGCAGCATCGTAACCTTCAACGTCAGCTGCCGGATCGGCCTCTGCGTAACCCATGGCCTGGGCGTCTGCCAGTACATCGGTAAACTCGGCTTTCTCCTGGCTCATCCGAGTCAATATGTAATTGGTGGTACCGTTGACAATCCCCATGATTTCCTCAACGCGGTTGCCCACCAGCGACTCCCTTAAAGGTTTGATAATGGGGATACCTCCGCCCACGGCCCCTTCGTAGTACAGATCTGCACCGTTCTCTGCCGCCAACCGGATCAGGCGGGCCCCGTACGCGGCAATCACGGCCTTATTGGCAGTGACGACATGCTTACCCCTGCTCAAAGCCGCTTGAATATATTGATATGCCGGATCTAGGCCTCCAATCAGCTCCACCACTATCCCGATCTCCGGATCCTCCAGGATCTCGTTGGGATCAGTAGTCAACAGGCGGCGATCCACCTCAACGCCCCGGGGCTTGTCCAGGTCCCGCACCAAGATCTTAGCTACCTCAAAATCCCTGCCAGCCCGGTCAGAGATGATTGACCGGTTGCGCTGAAGGATCTTGTACACACCCGTCCCCACTGTTCCAAACCCCAAGAGTCCCAATTTCAAAGGTTTGTCCATGTTTTTCGGCCTTTGGCCTTCGCCCCTTTAGAAGTCTATTTATAATCAAAAGTAGATGCCGTATGCAATAGCTTAGCATCTACTGCCTAACTTTGATACATTATACCATCTGCCTTACATGGATGAAAGTATTACTTCCCCGGCCTCAATGGCAGCCAAAAACCCCGGTCTAAAAACCGGGGCCTGTCCTTATCCATTAACGGAAGCCTTTAGAAGTTTTCCCGGCCTAAAGACCGGCATTCGGCGGGCAGCAATCTCTATTTCAGCACCTGTCTGGGGATTGCGGCCCATGCGGGCCGCCCGCTCCCTGACCTCAAAGCTGCCGAAGCCCGTTAGCTGAACCTTTTCGCCGGCGCCCAGGGCCTCCTCGATAACTGAAAGAAATGCCTCTACACAGGCGCCTGCATCCTTCTTGGTTATTCCCGTCTTGGCGGCGACCTGATTGATGAGCTCCACCTTGGTCATAGCTTCACCCCCTTCCCGGTCATCCCGTCACCCCTATTGTCTCTTGCAAAGCCCCATCTTATAAGCGTTTTCCCATCCCAAACAAAAAAAGCCCCGATTAGGCGTTCATCCAGAGGGCTGGATCAGCCTAATAGGGACCATGATCCGTTAACCGGTAGAAATGATGGAGGGCTCCCTTCCTCGGCTACAGGATAATGCAGATTAGGCCGCCGCTTCCTTCGTTGATAATCCGGCTTAATGTCTCCTGCAGCTTCATCTGAGCATTATCCGGCATCCGGTGCAGTTTGCTGTTGATGCCTTCCCTGACGAGCTCCTGTAAGGGCTTACCTAAGAATTCTGAAGACCAGACCTTAGCCGGGTCCTTCCCCCACTCGTCGGTGAGGTAACGTGCCAGTTCTTCCCCCTGCTTCTCGGTGCCGACAAAGGGCGTCACTTCGGTTTCGATTTCCGCCCTCACCAAGTGGATGGAGGGGGCGGTTGCCTTGAGCCTCACTCCAAAATTCCGCCCCTGTCGGAACAGTTCAGGCTCATCAAAGGCGATATCTTCAGAACTGGGATTGACAATCCCATATCCCCGGGCCCGGACACTGGCCAATGCCTCTGCCACCTTGTCGTATTCCCGTTTGGCCTGGGTAAGCTCTTTCATAAGACGGAGCAAATGATGGTCGCCAGTCACCTCAAAGCCGGTAAGCTCCTCCATCACCTGATAGAATAGGCTCTTGGGCGCTTCCACATCGATGAGTGCAGAGCCGGTGCCGGGATCCATGCTGCTTAGTGTCACTCGCTGCACAAAATCGTATTCAGCCAGCTTCTGGACAGCTACATCGATGTCCCGCAGCCGCTCGATCTCATCGAAAATCTGGGAAACAGCTGCATCATAATCCTTCCTTACCCAGTAGTCGCTGGGCAATTCATCAATCCACTCTGAAACCCGAACACTTACCTCCCTTACCGGGAACTCATACAGCATCTCGTGAAGAATATCCATTAGGTCTGCCTCGGAGAGGTTGAGGCAGTCAACTGCCATCACAGTAACACCGTATTTCTGCTCCAGGTCCCGGGCCAGCTCCTGGACAGCTTCGTCCTCAGGATATCTGGAGTTGAGCAGTACCATGAATGGCTTCTGCTGTTCCTGAAGCTCCCTGATTACCCGCTCCTCAGCGTTGAGATACCCTTCCCGGGGAATGTCTGTAATAGACCCATCTGTCAGCACCACCAAGCCCAATGTCGAGTGTTCAGCAATCACCTTGCGAGTGCCAATCTCTGCTGCTTCTTGGAAGGAAATCTCTTCCTCCAGCCAAGGGGTCCGGACCATCCGAGGGCCCATTTCATCCATATAGCCCAAGGCGCCTTCGACAGCATATCCAACGCAATCCACCAGCCGGATCCGGAAATCAATCCCCTCACCTAAAGCCAGTTCCACTGGCTCATCGGGTACAAACTTCGGCTCTGTAGTCATGATGGTCCTTCCAGACCCGCTTTGCGGCAGTTCATCTCGGGTCCGGGCCAGAACATACTCATCTTGGATGTTAGGCATCACCATCAGATCCATGAACCGTTTTATAAATGTGGACTTGCCTGTCCGCACCGGGCCGACCACACCTACATAAATGCTGCCGCCTGTACGTTCTGCCATATCCTTAAATATATCGAACTTCTCCACCGACGAACTCCCTCCCTCATCTCACCAGTTTCCCGGTCCTGTGCCCCTTAGTATTAAGCTGCCGCTGCTCCAGTAATTGCTGCCACAAAGCACTGTTTAACAATAATACTATATTAGGCCGCCGCGGCAATTATTACTCTGATAGCAGCTAAGGGCCCCTGACGGGGCCCCGATGTGCCGGTGAGATAGTGTGCAGGGGCTAGGAGTCCTTTGGATCGGCTTTCTTATTGGCCTTCTGTCCGATCTTGTGCTCCGTTCCTCCCAAGAGGCGCTTGATGTTGTCCCGGTGCCTGTGAAAAGCAAAGGCGGAGATCAGGACCCCTGCCAATACATATGTCCAGGGAGCATCAAATACAATCAAGAAAAGGGGAAACAGAAAGGCAACCGCTAGGGAAGCCAAGGATATGTAACGGGTGATGCCCACAATAATAATCCACAGCCCCAGCAGCATCAGGGCAACAACTGGCGTTAAAGTGATGACAACACCTAAGCTTGTCGCGATTCCTTTTCCGCCCCTAAACCTGAGGTAAATTGGCCAATTGTGACCCACGATAGCGGCAACCCCTGCCAGGATCCTTACATAATCGGCGCCGGCCAAGGTGGCCAAGTAAACGGCCGCGGCGCCCTTGGCAACATCCAGGGCAAACACGGTAATAGCAGCCCACGGGCCCACCGTCCGCAAGACATTCGATGTGCCGATATTGCCGCTGCCGTACTCCCTGACATCGATCTTCGCCCACAGTCTGCCGATGATCAATCCAAAGGGAATGGAGCCCACCAGATAAGATATGATAATCACCAAAATGGATCTAAACATTGGCGCTGTCTCCCCTCTAACTCCGCCGCACGAAATCTGCCCTGGAAAGCATGCCGCCAAGCGGCCGGCGGCTCAACAATTCTGCCCCTCTCTACCCTGCTAGACCTTGGTCAGCTGCGCTTCCGCACTTTGAACCAGATAGGGGTTCCGTGAAATCCGAAAGCTTCCCGCAGGCGGTTCTCTAGATAGCGCCTGTACGAAAAATGCAGAAGTCCCGGTTCGTTGACAAACAGTGCAAACACAGGCGGTTTTACACCCAATTGACTCATATAAAAGATCTTTAGGGCCTTGCCTTTATCGCTGGGGGGCTGATACAAATGAATAGCCTCCTGCAGCACCTCATTGAGCCGGCCGGTAGTGATCCTGAGGCTGTGCTGATTGGCCACATATCTAGTGACCTCCAAGAGCTGCGTCAGCCTCTGTCCCGTCAGGGCTGAGACAAAGGCAACGGGGGCATAGCTGACAAAGCTGAGTTCCCGCCTGATGTCTTGTCCATAAAGCCCCATTGTGCTGCTGTCCTTCTTGACTAGGTCCCACTTATTGACTACCAGGACCAAGGCCTTGCCCTGCTCGTGGGCATAGCCTACTATTTTCTTGTCTTGCTCTGTTACTCCATCTACAGCATCAATGACAGCTAGGGCCACATCGCAGCGGTCTACCGCCCGCAGTGCCCGCAGTACACTGTACCGCTCAATGTTCCAAACCACCCGCTTACGGCGCCGCATACCCGCTGTATCTACAATCACAAAGCGCTGCCCATCCCATTCAAAAGCAGTGTCAACCGCATCCCGAGTGGTTCCCGGAATGTCAGTGACTATACTGCGCTCTGTCCCGCTCACCGCATTAACCAGCGAAGACTTGCCTACATTGGGGCGGCCGATGACCGCCACCCGAATGACATCGTCATCATACTCATCGATACCGCTAGGGGGAAAGTGAGAACACATCAGATCCAAGAGATCACCGATATTGCGGTTATGCTCCGCGGCAATTCCAATGGGCTCCCCCAGCCCCAGCTGATAGAACTCAAAGATCGCTGTTTCCAGATCGCCGTGATCCACTTTGTTGGCAACTAGGATCACCGGCTTGCTGGCACGCCGCAGCAGATTGGCAATCTCCTCATCCACCGCGGTAAGGCCCTCCCGGGCATCGACGACAAACAAGATCACATCAGCTTCATCGATGGCGAGCTCTGCCTGCCTGCGCACCTCTACCGCGATGTCGTCGGTGTCGTCAAAATCGATTCCGCCTGTATCTACTATAATGAAAGGGCGATCCAGCCACTGGCTTTCGGCATACAGGCGATCCCGGGTTACGCCCGGCTCCCCCTCGACGATAGCCAAACGTGTACCGACAATGCGGTTAAACAACGCGGATTTTCCCACATTAGGCCTGCCCACTATGGCTACTACTGGTTTGCCCATGGTCTTATCACCCTTTCTGCTGATTCCCGGATTCACTGCTGGAATAAACGGCAGTACGTCTTCTTCCAGCTCTGGAAAATCCCCGTAGGAATCATACCTTGGAAGGGGCCTTTCAGTCAACAAGCAAAACTCGTCTGCCATCCGCAGCAGCCGAGCTTCCATTCTGATCGTGTCCCCATCTCCTCCTGCAGAGTGTAAGATTCCACATGGATGGCCTTATTCCTGGCGAGACAAAAAAGAAGCTGGATGGAAGCTGTCGGCGGCGCCATACTTGGCCTTTGTCGCAGCGACAATATCAGCCAGCTTCGGATAGGCTCGCCTAGCACCTGCAGCAGTCAGAAATCGTCCCAAGGAAACCAACCCCAGCCGGCGGGACAGAAAACCACCCACCCGCATCTGCCAGTTGACAGCCTTGAGGCTGTTGACAAACACAATTTGACGGGGATTCCCACCCGCCAGCAAGTATCCGGACTTAACCGCTTGGAGAATAGGCAGCTCGCGGCTTCCTCGGCCAAGGATACACACTTGATTGCCGAACTCGTCAATACCGACTGGAAATACCCTGCCCCGATCTCCAGCCGCCAGAAGGTCAAAATATTGGATATCCAGAATCTCTTCCAAAGAAGGCAGAGGCTTGCCTTTGAGCTTGCCGAGGTGAATAGCCGCCGCCACCGGCGAGGTATGGGCCCCGCCGTAACAAGCATAAATGATCAGCATCAGAGCACCTGCCCAGAGGCGGAGGGATTACTGGCCCCCCGGCGCTTTCGGGGTCCGGGCCTTGGGCTCATCATCGCCGGCATCGTCAGACTTCTGCTCCGATTCCTTGCCTTTGATGCCCATGGCACTGCTAAACTCCCGGCCAAAGAAGTTCCGAACCCCCTGCCAGCCAACGGCATTGAGGACCGCAAAGGCTATGACACCGGCGATGGCCAGAGCAACTATCCAGCCGGTCGATCTAGAAGCCGCCCTCTCCATGGGTTTTTGGGCTGTTCCCGTCGCTCTCGGCAGCACGTCGGCAATCAAGTCTGCCGCTTTGGTGGCCATATCGAGACTGGTCTCATGGGTACCGAACTCGATGAGGATCGTCCTGGGCGCCAGATCTTGGTTGTAGTTGCCCCTCGCGTGGAAGATCCCCTTGACTAAGCCTGGATACGCCTTATCTGCCCTGGCCTTTAGGGCTTTGGCAAACTCCAAGTTGGCATCCCGGCTTTCGTTCTGCCGCCCGACTACCAATTGGATCTTGGCTAACTCATCACCTTCAATGACAGTCTCGTATTCACTCTTGGGAACTGCGTCTCTGTGTACATCGATGAGCACCAAAGGCTGCTTCTTCAATAGATCCGCCACAGTCCGCCGAGATCGCACATATGCCTGGGAGTCGTGGGGGTTGTGGTTGTTATACGACAAGTCTACGGTAAATCCCCGCTTTTCAAACTCAGCCTTTAAAGCTTCACCCACTCTGTATACATCACCCCATTCCTTGGTGTGGGTACCGCTGGTGGGAATATATGATTCATCACTGTGGGTGCAGTAAATCCCTACCCTCCTGCTTTCCGGCCTGTCAGCTTGGGAACGCAGGCTCTGAAGCCATGACCAGATTCCCGCCTGTCCTCGAACCTGTCCTTGCTCCACCCCTTCCAACACATCTGCCAATGCATTGTCACTGGTTTTCCGCACATAGGCGATATCACCGTCAATCCGGCTCACCTCCCAACAGCGATTCTCCCCATCAATGTAAGAATCGCCAATATCAAGCATTCGAGCTGCCTTGGTAACCTCTGCTTCTGTGGCCTCATCTACCAGGGTGAAGTATCCCCCGTCGTCTCTTTCGAACATCCCGACTAATCCTTCAGGCCAGATCTCCTGTCCAGCAGCCGGCCAACTGGCACCAAAGGACACGAGATAGGCTCCCACGAGAAGCAGGATGATCAACCCTCGCCATCCATGACCTAACAGCAGCTTAGTCTTCATCCGGCTCTTCCCCCTCAGCGGCATTGGCGATGGCTGGGGCATAGGCCTTTTCCTCGCCCGGCCTCAAAGTCATGAGCTCCCCGCCGGTCTCCACCCGCAGGATGTGGCGCCTCATGGCAGCCGCGTCTTTGTCTCTGGCTAGAACTTCTAGGTCTTCATGGGTGATGCCCACCGCGTTGACATCGATGGTAGAACGGCCTCTCGTTCCTTCATCATCTTCTTCGTCTAGACTGCCCAGTTCATCGGCAAACTCATGAAGCAAGAATTCTTCATTGTCCAAAGCAGCGGGCCGCCTTTTATCGTGGACTGGGCCTCCGCCCAGCCTTTCCCGACTCTCACCGAAGACCTCGGCCAGCACTACTGCAATCACTCCTGCCAAGACCACTGCATCAAGGGCTCCGGCGCCACCTAGGGCTGCTGTGGTCTCAGTGCCTCTGGCCAAGGCGATGCCTAAATGAATCAAGTCTGCTGTGATGATGCCCAGCACACCGGCGATGAAAGCGCTGCGGCGGGACCTTCCCGCTAGGTACCCGAAGACTCCCGCAATTAGACTATAGCTCCACAATGGGTCAAGCCATTGTTCCGCTGGTTCCTGCTGACCCACAAGCTGTGAAAAACCCCAGATAACCACACCAGTGGCTATACCCGCTATTACCCCCCGCCATTTCTCGGCACCTGTCCCCGCCCGGCTCACCAGCCAATACACTAGGATCAGGGGGACTATCGCTCCACCTACATTGATGGAAATGGAGATTGGTTCACGGGCTATGGGGATATCGAAGAAGCTGCCGCCGATGATCAAGATCAGGAAGAGCAAGGCTTGGCCATCGGTGAGGTTCATCCTGTCAAGGACCCGCTGCGCCACGCCGAAGAAAACCAAGACAGTGGTGGTCAGAAGGATAATTAGGCCGATGGGCAATAAGACCACTCCCTTAGCAAACAAGTTTATCCTCTGGATCTACCGCTAGCTTACCCACCCCATCTTGGTCCTATACGAATGAAAAAAGCAGGCCAAAGGCCTGCTGATTTCCTGTCATGAACTTGGGGCAGTTATCTGCCTGCAGTTCTCTTACTCGTCATCACTGTTGAAAAGTGAACCCAAATCGCCGACTATGTCGCCAATGGTGATGCCGGAGCTCTCTGGCTCATCCTGCGGCTGAACTTCCTGTGCAGGTTCGGGCTTGGGCTTCCTCTCCTTCTGAGCCTCTTTGATGCTCAAGCCGATGCGGCGAGCTTCTTCGTCGATGCTGATGATCTTCACATTCACCTGCTGGCCAGAGCTGACTACTTCCTCGGTGTTGGCCACGTGATGGTCAGCCAGCTGGGAAATGTGAACCAGCCCTTCCACTCCATCCTCCAGCTTCACGAAGGCACCAAAATCCACAGTGCGGGTAACCTCACCTTGGACAATATCCCCTTCGTGGTACTTGCTGCTGATGTTATCCCACGGATCTGGCAAGGTCTGCTTGAGACCAAGGGAGATGCGCTCCGTCTCCTTGTCCAAGTTGAGAATCATCACCTTAATCTCTTGGTTCTCGGAGAGTATATCGGAGGGATGGTTGACTCGGCTATAGGCCATTTCCGAAACATGGAGCAGTCCCTCTACACCGCTGCCGATATCGACAAAGGCCCCGAAATCGGTCAGGCGCCGTACGACTCCATCGACGATGTCGCCGGGCTGGTAGGTGTCAAAGATAGTCTCCTTCTGCTTCTCATATTCCTCTTCCAGTACTTCCTTATGGGAGAGGACCACATTGTTCCGCTGTCTATCCAGTTCAATGATCTTCATCCGGAGAGACTTGCCGACATAGGACTCCAGGTCCTCGACATAATTGCGGGCAACATGAGAAGCAGGTACAAACCCCCGCACACCAACATCCACCAACAAGCCGCCCTTGACCCGCTCAGTTACGACCGCTTCGAGGATTTCGTTGTTCTCGTACATCTCCTCAAGCTCTTTCCAAGCCTTGGCCTGATCTGCCCGCCGCTTTGACAACACAACACTGCCTTCGCTGTCATCGGTTCGCACGACATAGACATCTATTTCATCGCCCACAGCCAGTATATCTGCCGGCTCCTGGTCTCCCTTGAGACCCAACTCATGCCTGGGAATCCGACCCTCTGATTTCCCTCCGACATGTACCAGCACCTCATCACTACTGACTTGGACGACTTTGCCTCGCACGATATCCCCTTGACTGGGGGTAATGAAGGTCTCGTCGTATTGGGCCATGGTGGGAGCATCCATTTCTTCTGCAGAATCAACCCCGTCTGCCTCCACAGGGTCACCGGGATTCTCCGCTGCCACCGCTTCTGTCGGCTGCTCCTGAACAGCGTCGGTTTCAACCTCGGGAGCGGCCTCCACGGCCTCCTCAGTCACCGTTGCAGCCTGAGCGTTCTTTACTTCCTGTTCCTGCATTCCGTCAAACTCTGTCATCCGTTGCACTACCTCCTCAATAAGCCAGTTTGGCGTTGACGCGCCTGCGGTGACACCCACCTTATCTCCCGGCCGGAACCAACGCGGTTCAATTTCATCGGCCGTTTCGATGTGGTAAGTGCGTGCTCCGCTTTCCTGGCAAATCTGCGCCAATCTAGTTGTATTGGCGCTATTGCGTCCCCCCACTACCAGCATGACATCAACTCGAGATGCCAGATCTCTCGCGGCCTGCTGTCTACGGGCGGTTGCAGTACAGATGGTATCATAAAACTTTACTTCCCGGGCCTTGCCCACTAGCTCAGCTATACATGCCCGGAAATTGGACAGGGACTGCGTCGTCTGGGCCACTACTCCATAGGATTCACAGGTGGGGAGTCCGGCCACCTCCTCCTGCGTCCCTACGACAATCCCGGTATTGTCAGTTGCCCCTAGAATGGCAATTACCTCAGGGTGCTCCCGGTCGCCTACGATCAGCACCTGATAGCCATCCTCCCTAAGTTGGGCTGCCCAGGTCATGGCCCGTACTACAAAGGGGCAAGTAGCGTCTACTACCTGCAGCCCCTTGCCCCGGGCACGCTCTATGGTCTGGGGGGGCACACCATGACTGCGGATAATGACCACACCGCTGTCAATGTCTTCTATCTTATCAGCCACCTGGATGCCCAGTCCAGATAAACGGGCTACGGTCTGGGGGCTATGGATCAAAGGGCCTAAGGTATAGATGGAGGCGCCCTGGTTCTCCTCCGCGGTTCTCATAGCCGTGTCGATGGCACGCTTTACCCCAAAACAGAACCCAGCATTATCCGCTAACTCAACAATCAAGCCATCTTTTCCCTCCTGCCAGTAGTATTGGCCATCGACAGCAACAAAAAACACTTGCCCTCAGGTCTAATTGTTCTTTATCGCCGGCCCAAACCCTCCCTCTCCGTCTTCAGTTTGCCTAGAAAGTAACGAAAACTGCCGCGGAAAGGTCCGGCCAGCTGCAGAACCCGCAATTTATCCGAAAAACCTACTCTTGGCCACACTATCTGCCTTTACATTCTAAGCACAGCTCTCCCGGCCGCAGCCTTCTGACAAGAGCGCAGCTCATCGATCCTTTCCATAACCAATTGGCTGTACCCATTCAGTACATCCCGAGATGAACGGGTTCCGTTCACGGGAATCTCTATAGGCTCGCCGATAAATATCTTGATCTTGGCCGGCCTTGGCAACCAGCAGCCCGGCGGCAGAACCCGCTCTATACCGGTGATGGCCATAGGAACAATGGGCACACCAGCTTTGGCCGCCAAAAGCACTGTCCCTGGCTGCGGCTTCAGCAGAGTCTTGCCGTCACCCCGGGTACCTTCTGGAAAGATACCCACCACAGAGCCCGACTGCAACAGTTCCAGTGCCCTGCGGATGGCTTGTCGATCAGAACCTTTCCGCTCCACCGGAATAGAGCCGAAACGCCGCATCAACCATCCCAAGCCTGGAATGCTGAAAAGCTCCTTCTTTGCCATAAAATGCACATGGCGGTCGACAGCACAGCCCATCAGCGGCGGATCTAGGTAGCTGACATGATTGGCCGCCAAGAGGGCTCCGCCGACGGCTGGGAGATTGTCTTTTCCGTATACTTCCCAACGAAAGTACAGCTTCAGGATTAGCCTCAAAAAGCTCCTTATGAATCCGTAAAGCACCCGCCGCACCTTCCAACCGAAGAAAGATATCCCATAATCTCTTCCACAACGGTATCCAGATCCTTGCCAGTGGTATCCAGGGGAATTGCATCACTCGCCGCCCTCAGCGGTGCAACTGGCCGTTCTGCATCTAAGTTGTCCCTGGCTCGAATGGAAAGAAGAATATCTTTGTATGTAACTTTATGCCCTTGACTGCGTAATTCCTTCATCCGTCTCCGGGCCCGCTCCTCGGCACTGGCCGTTAAGAATATCTTCAGCTGGGCGTCGGGAAGGACTACTGTACCGATATCCCTGCCATCCATCACGACTCCGCCGTCAGCCGCCAGCCTGCGCTGGAGATGTAAGAGATGCTCCCTCACCTGGGGGTGCTGGGCCACAACCGACACGGTCTCGCTGACCTCAGGCCCCCTGATGGCTTCGGTTACATCTTCTCCATTGAGCAATACTTTCACCCCGCCCGGCTCCAAGACCATGTCGACCTGGGCATCCTGGAAAAGCTGGGCTATGGCTGATTCGTCTGTCGGGTCTATTCCCTTGCCCAAGACCAGCAGGGTCAATGCTCTGTACAATGCTCCAGTATCTACATGCAGATAGCCCAGCCGCTCTGCAAGGATCCTTGCTACTGTACTTTTGCCTGCCCCTGCCGGACCGTCGATGGCGATATTGCATTTCATTTGCTGAAGATATCCCCTTCCCATCAGGAGCATTCCCATAGACAGGCTGTATCCGATGTACTATTCGCCACAGACAACGTTCAGTCCTGCGAGAGAATCCCCTCTCCTCATGTAGCCTGTGGATCCCGCAGGTCAGTTGCTCTCTCCTCTATCTCTGCACCCAGTTCCCTCAAGGTAGCTGCAAAATCAGGAAAGGAAATGGACACTGCTTCGGCCTGCTCGATCTCAACAGGCGAGCTCATCGCAAGGCCCAACACGGTCAGAGCCATTACCACCCGGTGATCTCCGCGGCCGCTGACTCTTCCTCCTGACAAGCTCGCTCCCCCCCGTATTACCCAGCCGTCAGCTGTTTCCTTGATGTCGACTCCTAACCTCCCAAGTTCCTGGGCCATGGCAGTTATGCGGTCACATTCCTTAACTCGGAGCTCGGCGGCATCTCTCACGACAGTCGTTCCCTCGGCAAAGGCAGCAGCTGCCGCGATCACTGGCAATTCATCTATCAGAGTGGGCACAATCGGGCCGCCAATCTCTGTGCCCCGCAACGGGGACGTCCGGATTCTGATATTTGCTTTCGGCTCGCCCTTGCCCGGCAGCGGCTCTATCTGCAGGTCAGCTCCCATGGACAGCAAAGCGTGAATGATGCCTGCCCTGGTTGAGTTTATGCCCACATTTGCGATAGTGATATCAGAATCGGGCAAGATAGCAGCAGCCACCATCAGATAAGCAGCGGACGAGATATCTCCCGGGACACTGATCTCCCCGCCTCTGGGCAAAATCCCTCCCTCTACAGCCACAGTCAGCCCATCGACCCTCACCGGGACCCCCAGCTGCTGCAGCATTACTTCTGTATGGTTGCGGGATCGGGCCGGTTCAGTGACTGCCGTTACTCCCTTGGACCTTAATCCAGCCAGGAGCAAAGCACTCTTGACCTGGGCACTGGCTACCGGCAGACGGTGGGTCTTCCCTTGAAGGCAGCTAGCCCCCAAGACTGCCAGCGGCGCCTTGGTATCCCCGGCGCGGCCGTAAATCCTTGCCCCCATCTCCCGAAGCGGCTCAATCACCCGTCCCATGGGCCGGCCTCGCAAAGAACCATCGCCAGTAAGGACAGAGAAAACGGGCTGGCTGGCCAATATACCGATCAAGAGCCTCATGGTAGTGCCAGAATTACCACAGTCCAGCACATCAAGAGGCTCCTCAAATCCATCACGCCCCCGCCCGTGGATCTCGTAGCTGCCCGGCGCCAGGCGCCTGACGGAGGTTCCCAAAAGGGACAGACACTGCAGAGTTGCCAGGCAGTCCTCACTCTCCAGGAAACCGTCTATCCTGGTTGTCCCTTCACCCAAGGCTCCCAATAGAGCAGCTCGATGGGAGATAGACTTGTCGCCGGGAACTCTCACCCTACCCCTAAGCCCAGAGCTGGGCCTGACTCTCAAGATCAACTGCTCCTTCCCCGCTTTCCTACGTACGCTTCTTGGGTACTTCTAGCGCCGATAAGCCTTATATCCACCTGCCTGCAGGATCTCCAAAGCCCGGTCACTGGAGAGGCCGTCAGCCAATCCGATACGCAGTGCCCCTACCTCTCCTTCCCGCTGCCTCACTATGCTGATATCCTTAACATTCAGATCTGCACTGGCCAACAGGCTGGTGACAGCACTAATGGCCCCCGGCATGTCAGGTACCGGAACCATCACATCGAAGAGCGGCGGAAGCAAGCCTTTTTGGGCTGCGGGGACCTCAGCCCGCAGCGCCCGGGCAAAGGCGAAAAACTCCTTCAGCCCAGCACCGTCCTGGCTGAGCAGCGCTTCCTGGACGCTCTCCAATGCATCCTGCATGAAAGCAATGGTACGCAGTACCGATGCCCTGTTGTGAAGGCAGATATCGGCCCATAGATCCGGCAGGCCTGATGCTATTCTGGTAGTGTCTCTAAATCCGCCGGCAGCCAGGGCCAAAGCCGCAGGGATCTTCTCAGCAGTCCTGCCCAAGGCATGGACCAATGCCGCGGCAGCAATGTGGGGCAGGTGGCTGACAGCTGCCACCACCTCATCATGAACCTTTGGCTGCATCACCATCACGGCAGCCCCCAGATCAGATTCAATCAGCTGGGCCAGCTGCCGAAAAGGCTGCTCTCCCACTGCATCTTCACTGATGGGAGTGAGCACGTAGACAGCATTCTCAAACAAGTTGGGGTCGGCTGCTTCGATGCCCCCCTGCTCAGATCCGGCCATGGGATGGCCGCCGATAAAGGTAAAGAGCGGCTGCAAAGCTGTGATTTTCTCCATAATAGGCCGCTTAACACTGCCCACATCGGTCACGATTGCTTCCGGCGCGGTGTGGGGCATGATCTCCTCAATTATGGAGGGAATGGCCCCCACCGGTGTTGCGACAAAGACAAAATCGCAGTCCTTTACTGCCGCTGCCGCGCTGCTGCAACTCTCATTGACCGCCCCCAGATGCAGGGCCGTCTGAGTTCGTTCATCAGACAGATCATACCCGATGACCCGGTATCCTCTGTTCCTCAAGCGAAATGCCAAAGAGCCTCCGATCAGTCCCAGTCCAATGATGGCTGCTGTCCGTCCCTCCATGGCTCAGACCACCATTGGGGCAGTGCTCTTGCGGCCTACGGCCTCTGCCACTGCTTTAATCTCCAACATCAGCTGCCGGAAGTTCTCAGGTTTCAGCGACTGGGGGCCATCTGAGAGAGCCTCCTCAGGCTGGCAGTGAACTTCTATCATTAGGCCATCGGCACCGGCAGCAATGGAGGCTTTGGCCATGGGCTTAACGTACCGCCACCGGCCTGTTCCGTGGCTGGGGTCAACTATGATGGGGAGATGACTGTAATGCTTGACCGCTGGGACCGCGCTTAAGTCTAGGGTATTGCGGGTTCCCGTTTCATATGTTCGAATCCCCCGCTCGCACAAAACTACATTGCTGTTGCCGCCGGAGATGATGTACTCGGCAGCCATCAGCCATTCCTCCACTGTGGCAGCCAGACCCCGCTTCAGAAGAACCGGTTTCTGTGACTGGCCAATCTCCCGGAGCAGTGTGAAGTTCTGCATATTGCGGGCACCGACCTGCAGCATATCAGCATACTTTTCTACCAGTTCTATATCCCGGGGGTTAACAACTTCTGTGACAATGGGCAATCCCGTCTCTTCCCTTGCCCGCACCAGGATCCTCAAGCCCTCTTCCTCCAACCCCTGGAAGGAGTAAGGAGATGTACGGGGCTTGAAGGCACCTCCCCTCAAGATCTGGGCTCCGGCAGCCTTGATCTCTTTGGCAGCAGCCAGGAGCTGCTCCTCACTTTCCACAGCACAAGGGCCGGCCATCACCACGATCTCGTCACCGCCGATAGTTATATCCCCCACCTGTACCGTTGTTGGTTCGGGATGGAACTCCCGGCCAGCCAGTTTAAAGGGGCGCAGGATGGGGACGATGCTCTCAACTCCTGTCATAGCAGCCAGCTGCTCAACATACTCCGGCCGCTTCTCCCCGATGACCCCAATAATGGTCCGTTCAACGCCAACGGACAGGTGAATATCAAATCCCAACTGCTTAAGCCTATCAGTTACGGCATCCACCAGCTGGGCAGATGCGTTGCGCTCCATAACTATAATCACTTTCTACACTCCCTTACCTAAGCACCGCACCGCGAGTTCATCTTCCCAAGGCCGTGGCTAAGGCCTCAATAAACCTCTGGTTTTCTTCTTCAGTGCCAATGGTTACACGCAGCCACGTGGGGCATCCAAAGGCACCCCCACCGCGGGCGATAACTCCCTGGTTCAAGAGGCGTTCGTAGATCATCTGGCTGTCCTGCTGCAGATCGATGAAGATAAAGTTGGTCTGGCTAGGGACATAGTCTAGCCCCAGCTTAGCCAGTTCCCGATACAGCCAACTCTTGCCGGCTTCATTTAGCTCACGACTCCTCATCACATGCTCATCATCTTCCAGGGCGGCTAGGGCAGCAGCTTGAGCCGCCGCATTGACATTGAAGGGTTCCCTTACCCGGTGAATGAGCTGGGCGATATGGCCAGGAGCCGCTCCGTACCCAATCCTCAGCCCAGCCAGGCCGTAGATCTTGGAAAAGGTCCTCAAGACCACCACATTGCGTCCTTCTCTTATGTATTTCATGGTCTCGGGATAGTCGTCCGCGGTCACATACTCATAATAGGCTTCATCAAAGACGATGAGGACTTGTTCCGGAACCTTGGCCAAAAAACTGTCTACTGCTTTCTCATTGACATAGGCACCGGTGGGATTGTTGGGGTTGCAGATAAACACCATTTTGGTTTTGGGATTAATCGCCGCCAGCATCCCTTCTAGATCAAAGGCATAGTCAGCCAAGGGCAGGGAGCGGAGCTTTGCTCCCATCAGATTGGCAGCATAGGCATATTCACTGAAGGTCGGCTCACAAACCAGTACTTCATCTCCCGGCTCCAAAAAGGTCAGGCCCAGCATCTTAATTACTTCATCGGAACCGTTGCCAAAGATGAGCTCCATTGGGTCAATGTCCAGCTTTTTCGCCAGAGCCTTTCGCAGGTCGAAGCAGCTGCCGTCAGGATAAATATGTAAGGAAGGCAAAAGGCACTGCAATGCTGCGGCAGCCTTTGGCGAGGGCCCCAAAGGGTTCTCATTGGAGGCAAGCTTGATGATGTCGGTGAGGCCCTTCTCTCTCCTGAGTTCACTAATTGGCTTGCCCGGCTGGTATGGGGCAATATCTAGAATGGCCTTTCTATAATCCGGAACCCCTGCCCCTTGTCCTTCCTCGGGTTCCGCTTGTCCGCAGGCCAGATCGGGCCGCAGCTTCACCGCTTCTTCCAGATACACATGCTGGATTTCCCCTTGTCCGAGGCTAGAGTTGACCAGCATCAAAGCTCTAATACAGCGGGGAAGGCTCCCAGGCACAGGGATCTCCCTGGTAGAAAACAACGGAGTTGTTGTCAGGCCAGCTATACGGGCTCCGGCAGCGGGAAAGGCCGCATCCAGGTCAGCGGTGACAGAGAAGATAATGCAGGCGATCTCCTCTACCTCTACCTGGTTGGCATCCATCATCGCCTGCGTCAGGCGCCAAGCGGCACTGGTAATGGCAGCTTCTGTGTTTTCATCAACAGTGATTGCACCCCGGATTCCCCGAGTCATAGGCAGTGACAGCATTGATTCGACCTCCATCTGCCAATAGATTTGAAGATATCTTATCACAGGGGGAAAATCAATGCAAAGCTTTTGCACCGGCGGCTTGGGCGGCATGCCGGCCCGCTGCATACCCTGTGGCAAAGGCTGCCTGTAGATTAAAGCCGCCTGTGTCGGCAGCTAGGTCCAAGACTTCCCCAGCAAGATACAGGCCCTTTACCAGCCGGGAGGCCATTGTCCTAGGATCCACTTCATTAAGGGTGATGCCGCCTTGGGTGACTATGGCCGCGGACAGGGAGAGGGTTCCGGTGACAGTAAGAGGCAGCCCCTTCAGCGTCCGTAAGAGCCGATGCCGATCTCCTTTGGTGACCTGATGGGCAGGCCGTTCCGGTGGAATGCCGCTTTCGGCTATGACTACAGGTATGAGGGCCTTGGGCAGCAAATCCTTAAGGGCATTCCTAAGCGATTTCCGGGTGTACTTGTCAAGGTCTCTCTGCAGCCTGGCATCGAGACGCTCTTCATCCAGGGCAGGCTTTAAGTCGATCTCCAAGCGCAGCGTTCTCCCCTCCTCAACCCGGGGAGCGACAAAGCGGCTTAAGGTCAGGATAATCGGCCCGCTAACACCAAAGTGGGTAATCAGCATCTCCCCAAACTCGGATCCCAGCAGCTTCTCCCCATCAAACAGCTTAGCCCGTACATTGCGGAGGCTCAAGCCCGAGGCTTCCTTAACCCACTCCTCTTTTGTCTTCAGGGGGACCAAAGCAGGATAGATAGGCTGGATGGTGTGCCCAAGCTTCTCCGCCATCACATAACCGTCACCGGTGGAACCTGTCCCTGGATATGAGGCTCCTCCGGCGGCTAAGATTACAGCATCAGCAGGGATGAAGCTCCCATCGGCAAGCTTCACTCCGCCAGCGTGCCGGGATCCTTCGCCCCTTGCAGCGATCTCCTGCACCGGCGAATCCAGCCTTACAGCTGCACCTGTTTGCTGAAGATAGCCTTTCAGGGCCTTAACAACATCAGCAGCCTTCCCCGACGCGGGAAAGACCCGCTGTCCCCGTTCTACCACCAGCTCCAGCCCCTGGTCGGTAAAGAACTGCCAGGCAGCGAGGGGTGGGAAGGCATGCAGCGCGCTGTACAAAAACTTGCCTCCGCTGCCGAAGCGGGCTATGACTTCCTCAATTTCGCAGGCATTAGTCAGATTGCACCGCCCCTTGCCGGTGATGAGCAGTTTCTTGCCCAGGACATTGTTCTTCTCCAGGAGCAGCACTTCACATCCAGCCCGGGCAGCCGTGCCCGCGGCCATCATTCCCGCAGCGCCGCCGCCGACTACAACCACTCTGCCCATCCACTCACCTTACCTTCTTGTTCCGGCAGCTTCCTTTGCCTTGGCCACCAGGGCCAAGAGCCCCTTAACCTCTCTCGGACTGAGCCGCCGGTACTGTCCCGGCTCCAGCCCCTCTAGATCCAGGGGGCCTATGCGAAACCGCTTCAAGGATATCACCGGGTGGCCCACTGCCTGACACATGCGGCGGATCTGCCGGTTCCTGCCTTCATGGATATCGAAGGTCAAAATCGCAGTATCCTGCAGACGCTGAACGATTTTCACCTGGGCAGGCGCCGTCCAGCCGTCAGAAAGCCTGATGCCCCGGCGCAGACGTGCGACGGCTTTCTCGTCGGGAATGCCCTGAACTTGAGCTAAATAGCTTTTCCGCACCTGGTAGCGGGGATGAGCTAAGACTTGGGCAGTTTCACCGTCATTGGTCAAGAACACCAGGCCCTCACTGTCATAATCCAAGCGTCCCACCGGGTAGACCCGCTCTTTGACTCCCTTTAGCAGATCTATCACGGTAGCCCTGCCTTGGGGATCCCGAGAGGATGAGATAACACCGGTGGGTTTATACAAGATATAATAGACCTTAGGCACCGAAGGCCGGACCGGTTGGCCATCGACTTCAATGCGGTCAACAGCAGGATCCACCTTCACCCCCAAGGTCTTGACTACTTTGCCGTTTACCTTCACCCGGCCGGCTGTAATCAGTTCTTCACTGGCCCTGCGGGAGGCCACTCCGCAGCGGGCAAGCACCTTTTGCAGCCGTTCCATTGCCACAGCCATCACCCGACCCCGTTCCATGACATCGATAACCAGACAAATACTACAAAACCCCAATATCCCCCAGCCAAAACTAGCTGGGATTAACTGGGGCAAAGTATACTACACCGCTCACGAAGTGTCAAATGCTGTCAGCGGCTTTCATCGGCCCTTCTAGTGAGCCAGCAGCAGCCGCTGCAGGCGGCGGGAAAAATGCCTCACAAGGCCGCCTAGACCGCGGACCGTCGCCTCTTCACCGGCCAGCAGGGGGACTTCGGCCAATACATTGTCTTCGACCTTAACAAAGAGCTTCCCCACCGGTGCCCACTTTGCAACAGGGGCATTGATGCCGTCATAAATGATATAGTCCACCTCCACAGCATCCCGTTGGGACTTGGTAATTGTCACCCACACATCCTGGGCGCTGACGGCAGGTATTATGTCATTTAACCCACTGGCAACTCCGATGGTTCCCACGCTTTGTCCCTTTTCCACTACCCGCAGGTTTTCAAACTCCTCCAATCCATAGGTCAAGAGAGCCGCGGCATCCTCCCACATCTTGGGAGCATCGAGGACGACGGCAATAACCTGCCTGCCGTGTCTGGTGCCAGATGCCGCCAAACACCGGCCGGCTGCCGTTGTGTACCCGGTCTTTACACCATTGGCCCCTTCATACTGCCACAAGAGCCGATTCTTGTTGTAGATGGGACGGGAGGACTCTCTCCCCGGCTCACTGCCGGCAGGTTCTGAGATTACAGCTCTCTGGGAGGCGACAATGGCAGCGAATTGGGGGATCGACATGGCATACCGGGTGATCAGCGCCAGGTCATATGCGGTTGAGTAGTGGTTATCATCCGGCAGGCCATGGGGATTGGTGAAGTGACTGCTGCGGGCACCTAAAAGAGCAGCCTTCCTGTTCATGAAGGCCGCAAATGCTTCTGTACTCCCGGCAACGTGCTGGGCCAATGCCTCGGCAGCATCGTTTCCCGAGGCCAGCAGCAAACCCCACAGCAGATCCTGCACCGGGTAACTGGTGCCTCCCCGCAGATACATGGAAGACCCCGGCGTCCGGGCGGCTTCCCTGGTGACTGCCGCTGGTTCATCGAGAGGGCAGCGCTCAAGGACCAAGACAGCTGTCATGATCTTGGTTAGGCTAGCAATCGGCCGCTGCCAATTGGGATTCTTCGCCCAAAGCACCTGGCCTGTCTGCTGATCCATAAGGACTGCAGCGCTGGCAGAAATGTCCAGCTTCCCGCTGGCCTCCGCAGCTTGCAGAGAGGGGCCTGCCAAGACTAGGGCAGTGCCGGCAAGCCATCCAATAATGCAGTGTTTTAGCCGCTTGCGACTCATGCTTGTCATCTTTCTTACCCGGCGGGGCACAGGCTTTTCTGGCCAGACACTTCCAGACATGCTAGAGATTATTCCGCCCGCCGCTGTCATATGCCCATGCTGGTTTTTCCGTATACTCTCTGCGGGTCACTGCTCCCTGAAGCTGGTCAAGCAATTTGGGAGCAAGGTCCAGCAGACGGTCATAGATTGCATTGCTATCCACCGGCATCAGCCTTACCTCATTCTGGCGAACCACCAAAAAAGCCACAGGACTTACCGATATGCCAGCACCGCTGCCGCCCCCGAAGGGCCGGGCTTCGGCAGAGTTCTGCGTATCCTTGGCGGCCTTCCCCTGTTCACCCATATAGGGCTGGTCAGTGCCGCCGGCCACAAAACCAAAAGACACCCGAGAAACCGGTAAAATCACTGCTCCATCGGGGGTCTCAACCGGATCGCCCAAGATGGTGTTAACATCGACTATTTCCCTTAAGCTGTCCATCACCGTGTGCATCAGGCCCTCAATGGGATGGTTAGGCCCACTGCTCATTGGGACTCACTCCTCTCAGCGGCTGTATGTTTCGCCCAAGTGCTTTTTCCACCAAGCCCATCTTTGGAATAGAGACCGAACATAATCACCGATACCCATGATGATAATATGACCGGCATTGACCCTGAATATGCAGTAGATGGTGACTTCCAGCCACAAGCCGCTGTAGTTGGGAGTAACTTGCCATCGGAACCTTGCCGGATCCACTTGGACTCTGCGCTGCAGCCAAGCAAATCCTGCTGCCTTTAGGCCGAGAATTGCACCGGCAAGAATGGCAGTGGCAGCGGCATCACCCAGTCCAATGGTTGTTGACCACTCCAGCCGCTCCATCTGCCGCCCGAGGCGGCTCGTATTAGGAGAGAAGTATCTTAGAGCCCAGTGATACAAAGCAGCATGCCGGGTGTCCCCGGTATGCCCTCCATTGCGCAGCAGATGGGCAGTGTCAAATACCAGATGATAACACCGGGCCAGGGCATTGATGATTGCCTCGGCATCGGATACCTCCGAAGGTGCCTCCTCCCCCAGGGGCACAGCCGCGCCAAGAACCTCACTGCCATCTGCCCCAGCATCAGGCTCAGGTTCCTGGAAATCCGACTCTGATATAACTGGAATGAGCCTTCGGACCAGCCGCAGACCCAGCCAGGATACTTCCACCAAGAGCAGGTCATCCCCCTGCTGCAGGCGGTAAGTGAGGATGATCCGGAAGGGAATGCACAAGAACAGGACGCAGACAGCAAAAAACGCTAAACCAGCATAGAGGTACATTGGCCTCACCCGGTTTAGCTTGCTCAATTCCCGGCAATTTACTACTTATTAGGTATTCTGGGTAGAGGAGGCAAGTCACCCAAATCTGCAAGGCCAAAACACTCAAGAAACCGCTGGGTAGTGCCTAGCAGGATGGGCCGCCCTGGTGCGTCCTGCCGCCCCTTCTCTTCAATGAGCTCCCTCTCCAGCAGGGTGTTGACCGCTGAATCTGACCTGACTCCCCGGATATCCTCGATCTCTACCTTTGTTACCGGCTGACGATAGGCAATGATGGCTAATGTCTCCAGAGCAGCCTGGGATAGACCGCTAGTGACCTCAGGGCGGTGAAAGGCCTCTAGATACGGAGCCATCCCGGCCTTGGTAGTAAACTGATAGCCCCCGGCTACCCTGCAAAGCTCTATCCCCCGCCGGGGATCTCGATACTCCCGCATCAGCTCAGCCAGCAGCAATTCGGTCTTAGCCTCTTCCCAACCTACAGCCGCAGCTAGGTTTTTCAGGGGAACCGGCTTAGCCGCTGCGAATACGATAGCCTCCAGAACTGCCTTGGCCTTTTGAGGCACCATGGTCCCATTACTCCTTGCTAAACGAGATGGTGATGGGCTGATCAACACCGGCCTGACGCACCTGAACAATGCCCTGCTTGACCAACTCCAACACTGCCAGGAATGTATAGACAATGTCAGTCTTGGTGGGCTGTCTGCTCAGAAGGTCATCAAACATCAGCCGTGAGTGTCTTTGAACTAAGAGGGCTACCTCACCGATCCTGACGCTCAGATCGATTGCCCGCCGCTTGACCTGCCGGACCTCTTCCCTAGCCTGCCAGTTAAGCAGGGTATTGGCATACATGAGCGCTAGGTCCTGCACTGTGGCTTCGCCAATGGGATTGGTGTAAACCAGAGGCCCTTGGGGGCCTAGAGTCGATATGGGCCGGGGATAAACTTGACGGCGGAGGCCAGCCAAATGCTCAAGCTGCCTGCCCGCTTCCCGGAACTGACGATAGATCAATAACCGCCGGATCAATTCATCCCGGCTGTAGATGACATCCTGAGCCTCCGCGTCAAGTTCGGTTTCGGCCTCAGGCAAAAGAGCTCCTACCTTAATCTGCAGGAGTGTAGCTGCCATTACCAGAAAGTCCCCGGCAACTTCCAGATCATACTCCCGCATGGTAGCTAGGTAATCTAAGTACTGCTGGGTTATTCGGGAAATCTCAATATCCCGGATATCCAGCTTGTCCTGTTCCAATAGATGCAAGAGCAGCTCAAGCGGGCCGTCGAAAACATCCAACTGCACGTGATAACTCATCGATACTGACCCCCGGGTGGATGCCAACTCAAGCTCTCAGCCGCCGCTCCGCTAAATTCGAGAGCAAAGATTAACAGCTGCTGCGGTTCTTGACAGAGCCCCGGCCGCATACTCAGAATGCAGGAAAGATGGAGATCAGCCGGCTCAGGAACGAGACAATAGGCGTCAGGAGCCTGCCGGCAATGCCGCTGACCAACAGTAGCAGCAAGATTACAGGCCCGTAAGCCTCCAGCCGCTGCCAGGTGAACTCATAGCGGGCCGGCAGTATGCCTGCCAGGATCTTTGAGCCATCCAGGGGCGGTACGGGAAGGAGGTTGAAGGCAGCCAGACCTAGATTAATGACAATGTTAAGCCACAAGAACAAGTATACCACCGAGCCAACTTGTCCTGAGAACTGGTACGGTAGAAAGGCGAGCAGAATGCGAAAAAACCACGCGGCGACTACATTGGCCAGTGGGCCGGCTAAACTGACCAGCATCATCCCCCGGCGGCGGTCTTTAAAGTAATAGGGGTTGACCATCACCGGTTTTGCCCACCCGAAGCGGAAAAGTACCAGCATCAAGGCACCCAGCGGATCAAGATGGGCCAAAGGGTTCAAGGTCAGCCTCCCCTGGTATTTGGCGGTGGGATCTCCCAGCTTGTAGGCGGCCATCCCATGGGAAAACTCATGGATAGAGATGGCAAAGAGGATGGCTGGAACGGTCAAGATCAGTTGTTGGATATTCAATTGGAATCTCCCCTCCGTGGATCCAGGCTCGGCCCGTTTACCTAGCCGCTGCTGATTTCACGCTGCCTGCTGCAGTTCTCCGGGAGCCCGCCAGCCTTGGCGGTATGCGGTCCAGCCGTACTAGGTCTGCATATGTCTCCCGCTCCACGATGATATCGCTCATGCCCCGGTAGACTGTAATCATGGCGGGTTTGGGCAGGTGATTGTAGTTGCTGGCCATTGAATAGTTGTATGCACCGGTGGAAAACACGGCCAGGATGTCCCCCGGCTCAACCGGCGGCAAGAGGATGTCCTTGATCAGCACATCGCCTGATTCACAGCACTTGCCGGCAATGGTGACCAGTTCCCTTGGCTCCTCTGCTGCCTTATTGGCTAGGCACGCTTCATAAACCGCCTGATACAAGGTCACTCGAGGGTTGTCGGTCATCCCGCCATCGACGGCAGCATACCGCCTAACATTGGGAATATCTTTAACTGCACCCACCGTATAAAGGGTTACACCCGCCTCCCCAACGATGGACCGGCCTGGTTCTACCATGACCTTGGGAATAGGGAGGTCGATTTCGCTGCAAGCAGCAGTGACCCTTTGGCTGATCACCCTGGCATAGTCCTCCGGTTCCGGCGGCTCATCTTCTCCGTCATAGCGGATCCCCAATCCACCGCCTAGATCCAACTCTTCCAGCTCCAAGCCCAGTGTGTCCCGGAGTTCTCCCAAGAACCTAACCATGTACTCTGCCGCGATCCCAAAGGAACGGAGGTCCATGACCTGAGAACCTATATGGCAGTGCAAGCCCACGAGTCGGATATTGGGCATTTGCCGAGCGGCGCGGTTAATGGCTGCAGTGGTTTCCGCAGTATTCAAGGGAAATCCAAACTTGGAGTCAAACTGCCCTGTTTGGATATAGGCATGGGTATTGACCTCCACACCGGGCGTGATCCGCATCAGGATCTTCACTTCAGTGCCCTTGGCAGCAGCAATTTCCTGCAGCAGCTCTAGTTCGTGGCTGTTGTCAACTACTATCCTGCCTACTCCATGGGCAACGGCCATAGATAGTTCCGAAGAGGACTTGTTGTTTCCGTGGAAATAAATCCGCTCAGGCGGAAAATCAGCGGCTAAAGCAGTGTAAAGCTCGCCCCCGGAAACCACATCCAGGGAGAGCTGCTCTTCATCGATTATCCTGCAAATCGCAGTAGTCAAGAGTGCCTTGCCTGCATAGATCACTTCACTGCCAGGCATATAATGACTGAAAGCCCGGCTGTATTCCCTGGCTTTCTGACGCAATGCGGCTTCATCTATGACATAAAGTGGTGTCCCATACTGCTGGGCTAGTTCCACAGTATCGCAACCACCGATGAGCAAATGACCCTGCTGGCCGATGCTCATGGCCCCCCGTAGCTTCATCCTCTAGCCCCCTCGTTCTCCCAGCTGCAAGAGCAATTTATGTCTAATAATAACACAGCCGGTGCAGGTGGTCAATCGGACCGTGGTACGGAGTCCCCAGCCAGCGGCCGGGATCCAGCCGGAAGTGCCCTGTAGAAACTGCCTGTCCTTGAGGCCCTGCAGCAGCGGTGCAGTCCCATTAATACTACAAGGCACTGACAGGGCTTGCCCTTCGGCATCCCTGACCGTCGGCCGCGTCTTCCGCCTGTTCCCAGCGTCCGCACCGGGAACCCCAGCGGGCGATGGGCTTACCATCCATGGAGATATTGACAATCTCGCAGTGGTTGGCACAGAGGGAGCATTCAAAGCTGCCCGTTGTGTACTGGGCTTGGCTGATGCCAAATCCCCGAAAGCTAGTACCTTGACCCCGCTCCTTTACATGGCGCCTTGCCAACAGCGCCGCTCCTACAGCCCCCATAACATCAAAGGCCGGCGGCACAACTACCGGACACCCCAGCTCATCCTCAAAAGCTTTGCACATACCCCGGTTGGCTGCTACGCCTCCCTGAAAGAGTACTGTCGGACGGATATCCTTACCCTTGCCGACATTGTTTAGGTAATTGCGCACCATAGCGGCACACAAACCGGCCAGGATATCTGGAATACCGTGGCCCATCTGCTGCTTGTGGATCATGTCAGACTCGGCAAAGACTGTGCAGCGGCCGGCGATCCGCACCGGATTCTTTGCCTGGAGTGCGATCTCGCCAAAATCGGCGATGGGGATCCCCAGCCTGGCGGCCTGCTGATCAAGGAAGGAACCGGTACCAGCAGCGCAGACAGTGTTCATGGCAAAATCTGTGACTATACCTTCCCGCAGGATGATAATCTTGGAATCCTGGCCCCCGATCTCGATGACTGTTTGGACATCGGGACGGAAGCAGACAGCTGCCGCTGCGTGGGCGGTGATCTCATTCTTGACGATATCGGCACCGGCAACTGCAGCTGCCAGGCGGCGGCCGCTGCCGGTAGCACCTACTCCCTTTATCCGGATATCAGGCAGTTCTCGCTGGATGGCAGCCAGCCCAGCCTGTACCGCAGGTATCGGCCTTCCCTTGGTACGGAGGTACTCCTTGTGATACACCTCGCCCGCACCGGTGAGCACCACTAGGTTGGTGCTGACAGATCCCACGTCAATCCCCAGATAGAACTCATGCAGCCCGTGGGCTTCTTTCACATTCGCCAAGGCAGAACCCCTCTTCCGTAGTTGTCTTCTGACTTACCCTCGATTAGCTGCTGTAAGTTGCCGCCGGAGCCAGGGATTTTCGGCCGCGGGAATGGGAGTTCGCCTCTGCCCTGCGGCTGGCCAATAGATCCACAAAGGCCTCCAGTCTAGTGCGAACACCGGCAATCCCCGTGTGTTCATCAACTACCATTGTGAGGATGGGCAGCTGGTAGTCCCTGCTCACCAGGGGCAGAATACTCTGAGCCACGATTTCCGGCATGCAGGTAAAGGGCAGGATGTGAACGATGCCGTCTACACCTCCATGGGCCAGCTGAATGCTGTGGGCAACAGACTCCAAGCCATGGCCGCCGACAAAGTGCTGAAGATAGGGTTTTGCCCAGCGGAAGAGCTGAGCTTCCCTCTGTTTCCGAAAGGAAGAGAGGATCAGATGGTGGAGAATCCAGTCGCTGAGCCAGAGCCTGCGCCTGACCACAACACCCATTTCCCCCAGCTGCTCTTCCAGGCGGAAATTTACAAAGGGTTCCAATATGGTATAAATCTCACCTACCACGCCCATGGTCAAGACAGGACGCTGCCGGTCCTGCGGTACCGACTGCAGCTTAGCTGTGCCCTCTTGCACAGCCCTTCTCACCCCCGCAACACTGTCCGCCCGATCCACCTGTCGATGGGCCTCCTGCAAAGCCCTGGTAGTACTCCCCTTGTACAGCTCATAGGCCCTGATATCCAGGCTGAGCTGTTCCAGGCGGTCACAGGCGACCAGCTTTGCCCAGGTAAGCCGCAAGGCACGGCTGATCTGAGCAGCATTTACGCCCTGGGTCAAGTACTTGAGTCTCGCCAGGAGCGGCCGCCATCCACTGGCAGGCGGCTCCAAGATGATCATCTCTAGGCCACAGCCAATGTCTCGCAGAATCTCCTGCTGAACATAGGCATAGAAGCCAAACCGGCAGGGCCCAACGCCTCCAGCCATGATAATTGCTTCGGCCCCCTGTTCTGCCGCCTCCAGATAGTTGCCGATATTGATTTTCAGAGGGAGACAGGCCGATTCCGGTGCATGCCGGGTTCCCAAGTTCAAGGTCCTCTGGGTACAAGGAGGTGCCGTGATGGCCTCATGTCCTAAGCCGGCAATTAGTGCCCGGAAGGGAATGTAAGCTGTCCCCATATGGGGAAAGGTGATTTTCATCGGGTTCTCCTCCACCTCAGCATGTCCACAAAGGCTTCTAAGCGGGTCACCACACCGGCTTCACCGGTGTGTTCATCAATGTTTAGAATCAACTGGGGAATCCGGGACTGGCGGCGTACAGTACGCTCTACCAGTTCAGCAGTCAGGGAATCGGTGCCGCACCCAAAGGCAGTTATGTAGATGATGCCGTCAACGGGCATCTCCGTATACTCCCAGGCGGCTCCCAAGATCCGCCGCCCTGAAGTCCAGAACATCCGTTTCGGCCAACGGACAGCCTGTGCCTCTATCCTGGCGGGGGAAAGCATGTCAACAGTTAATACCTCAGCTCCCATATGGTGCAATCGGCTGACAGCGTCCATGCTGGCAAGCTTGTCATAGATAACGTAGCTGTGACCCAATAGTCCGATGCGAAGGTTTGGGTTATCCAGGGGCCTGGTAACCATGGACTCTGTATCTCTATCCTGTTCAGCCTCATATTCAGCCGGCCAGTTTCCACCCTGCAGAAAGGATTGAAAGCGCTTCTGGGCAGCAAGTGCCTCATCCCAAGCTTTCCGTGTTTCCTTGGCCGTGCATCCCAGCCCTTGACCCACCTTTTCCAATTCCCGATAAAACAACCTGGGAGAAAGGGTCAGGTTAACTACTGGAGCAATAAATCGAGCTCTGTTGGGAAAAGCGGCAGCCATCATATCCGGTAGTCCCATGAACTTGGGACATATGTACTCCTTTGGCGCCACGCTGATTAACCGGGGCAGGAAGATACTGTCTACACCGGCCTCAATCAGCCAGCTGACATGGCCGTAGAAGATCTTGACCGGCAAACAGGTGCCGTCCACCGCCAAGCCCACACCATCATTAACGATGGCCTGGTTGGTTGGAGGGGATATAACAGGTTCTGCTCCCAGGTTAGATAGGAATGCTTTCCACAGCGGAGAATAATCGTGGTAAGCAAGGGCCCTCGGGATACCAACTGTAGTGCCCATCAGCTGTCCTCTCCGTTCTTTCTTTGGTCAGTTGGCCCATTCCCACCTCTGCCGACCTTCCGGGGCCGCTTGGGAACTCGCTTCCTTTCGTTAGACTGAAGGGAACTGTCCTTGGACCCAGATTCTTCCTCGGAGCCGGGACTTGCCCCCTGCTGCCCTGAAGTCTCTTTGATATCAGCATCAACAGGACGGGTAAAAGGCGGTCGCTTGGAAACTGTTGGGATGGGATACCGAAACAGCAGCCGCTTTAGACTGGGCCAATGCCAAGGAATCAAGGGCCATAGATAGGGAAGCCCCAAGGACTTGGTAAAACCCATCACCAGTATTGTCACCAACACTCCAACTGCTAACCCCCAGAAGGAAAAGAATCCGGTTAAGATCAAGACTAGAAAGCGGAATAAGCGGGTGGCCATCCCAAACTCATAATTAGGAATGGCGAAAAATGCCAGGGCCGCCACTGCTTGATACAAGATGGTTTCAGGGACAAACAGCCCCACATCCACGGCAAACTGGCCCAGCAGGATGGCAGCGATCAAACCCAATGAAGAAGCTACCGCCGAGGGTGTATGGATGAAAGCCATCCTTGTCATATCGATAGCCAGCTCAAGGATGATAAACTGGAGGAACATGGGGACCGCAGCTTCCTCTTTAGGGCCGATGAAACTAAGCATCGGCGGCAGGACCTCTTGGTTTTGAGCAAGGGCTAGCCACAAAGGTGTAAGGAGAAACGCTGTGAGAAAGGCTAGGAACCGCAGCCAGCGGATGTAGGTACCCACAACAGGGTTATTGAAGTAATCCTCAGCATGCTGCGTAAAGTGCCAGGCAGTTACCGGCACAATCATGGCAGCGGGAGTTGTGTCGGTGATAATTACTATATGCCCCTCCAAGAGGTGGGCAGCTACTACATCGGGACGTTCTGTATACCGCACCACCGGAAAGGGATTGCGTTTTGTTCCAAAGAGGTACTCCTCCAGGCTCTTGGTCCCAAGGGGCAGAGCAGATACGTTGATCCTGTTAAGACGCCGTCTCAGCTCAGAAAGGAGCTCTGGATCAACAATGTCCTTGATATAGCCCACAAAGACATCTGCAGCTGAACGCTTGCCCACCTGAAAAGCCTCAAACCGCAGTCCCGGGTCACGCAGGCGGCGGCGGATGAGATTGGCATTGAAAAGACCGGTCTCAACGAATCCCTCCCGAGAACCTCTAGTAACCCGCTCAAGCTCCGGCTCTTCAATACTGCGGGAGGGATACTGCCGCACATCGATTACCACTGCTTCCCTTGCCCCATCGATTAAAAGGACCATGGGACCAGAGAGAACAGTTTGGATCAACTCTTCAACGTCACTGACAGTAAAGATCTCAAAATGGGGGATATGTTCCTCCATTAATCGCTTGACAGCTTGGGAGGCCAGCTCATGGGGCTTGACCGCCATGAGGCTTGATATCACTTGTTGTGTCACCAAGTCGTGGACAAAACCGTCGAGAAACAGAAGGGCTGCATCCTTATTACCTACCCTGATCTCCCGTAGGATGATGTCAAAACTGACATCAATGCCCAACCTTTCATTAAGTACCGACAGGTTCTTTTCCAGAGCCTTATCCAGCTGCAGAGTCCCTCACCCCCGGCCCTTTGCAGTCATTATTAGAATCATGCGCTGCACCTTGGGACTTTATGCAGTTCTAAGGCAAAAAAAGGAAAGCACCCGGAAGGGTGCCTTCCAAGGGCCGTCTTGCCTGCGCGTTCAGCATGCGGCCTCGATGTCAATGTCAACAAGGGGTTATTACCTTACCGTAGTAGGTACGAACAGATCGATGATCCCGATGACAAAAGCCGCCAGGAGGGCTCCAAGTACCGAGACCTGCATCTCCGGAACGATAAACTGGGCAGCCCAGATTACCACCGCTGAAACTAGAAATCCAACGATCCCCCGGCTGTAGGGTGAAACATCCTTACCCAGCGTGGCTTCTATCACCCACCCAATGGCAGCAATGACCACCGCTGCCAGCAGGGCATTGAGAAACCCCATGACTTGGAAACCGGGCACAATATACCCCACCAGCATCAGCACCAATGCCGACACGACAAAACGAACGACTGCACCTACCCAATCCATCTCCATCACCTCTTCTCGCCGATACCGATTCCGTCGAATCGGATGCTCCGGCTAGCTTCCCTCCACTGCGAAGGCTAGTTCCACGTTGGCTTTGTACTCAACAATATTACCGTTGGAGTCTACCGTCCCAGTCATGTTTTTCACATGAACGCCGGTTATGTTTCTAATGGTCTTACAGGCTTCCTTGACAGCGGTCTGAACGGCATCCTCCCAGCCGGTAGTAGATTCTCCCACCAATTCTACCACCTTGACAACAGTCACATATACGCCTCCTTTCCCCGGTGGAACCGGGCCTCACTCTTCGATTGATATTATTTAACACCAAACGATTTTTCATACCTGGCCACTGTTCCACCGAATATCCAAAGGATGACGATTCTGCAGCCCGCGGATTGCGGTGATGGAGATCCCTCATTAGTCGGGCAAGACTGTGTTGAAAAACCGCAGGAAATTGCCTCCCATGAACTTCTCCAGGCGGCTTTCGGAGTGACCTCTTCGCTGCAAGTTTTCAATCAGCCGCGGCAAAGCCGTTACATCCTCAAGTCCCTTGGGAGGAACATCGATGCCGTCGTAATCAGTGCCTAGACCGACATGATCTTCCCCCGCCACATTCCACAAATGCTCGATGTGGACTATCACGTCATCTAAGGCAGCACTGCCGGCCTCGGTCAAATGGGGACCGCAGAAATTGACACCCACCACCCCACCCCGATCAGCAATACACCGGATCTGTTCATCGGTCAAATTCCGGGGATGAGAACAAATTGCCGCAGCATTGGAATGGGAGGCGATAAACGGTCCCGAAGCCACCTCAGCGACATCCCAGAAACCTGCCGGAGCTAGATGGGATACATCGATGACCATACCCAGGGCTTCCATCTCTTTGATAACCTCCTTACCAAAGACAGTAAGACCGCCCTTTGTATTCTCTTCCCAGATCCCATCAGCCAGTGCATTGCGATTGCTCCAGGTTATGGTCAGCAGCCGGACCCCCAGCCGGAACAAGAGCCGCAAAATCCACAATTCCTCACCGAGACAGTCTCCGCCTTCCACCCCTAAGATTACCCCAAGCTTCTCCTTCCCCGGCGCTGCCATTTCTAGATCTGCCTTTGTGCGAACAAGATGGAGCCGCTGATCCCGGTCAATACAGTCAAGGGCATACTCAGCATAGGACAGGATCCTCTGCAGTGTTACGCTCTTATTGGAATCCGGCGGCGCAAACAGGGCCAAAACCTGCAGGTTCACCCCTGCTTCTAGCAGCCGGGGCAGGTCACTGTGGGTAGCAGACTGCCGCAGGCAAAAATCTAAGCCGCTATCCCTCATCCTGGAAATGACATCGTTATGGGCATCAATCATCAGCGTTTCCCGATACCAATTCAGAGTCCCCTTTGTCAAACCCATTACCTCCAGTTCACTTGGCTTTCGATTTATTTTGGACAAAAAAACCTGCCCCCATTGGCGGCAGCCAATGTCTGGGCAGGCAAATCAACACATGTTCATTGCTAGGACACTAGCGAGGTTCCACTATGATTTTGATAGCAGTTCTCTCTTCACCATCGATTTCGATGTCGGTGAATGCGGGAATACAGATGAGATCGATGCCGCTGGGGGCTACAAACCCGCGGGCAATAGCAACAGCCTTGACCGCCTGGTTGATTGCCCCTGCACCAATAGCCTGCATCTCAGCTGAACCCCGCTCTCGCAAAACACCTGCTAAAGCTCCGGCTACAGAATTTGGGTTAGATCTTGAGGATACTTTCAGCACTTCTGTCCTTAGCCTCCTTGGCGAGATTGCGATCCATGCCATATTTTGCTGCTGCTACTTACTATATTAACTATCGAAGTGCTAATTCCTTTTTCATCAGCAAAATTTCTTCAATATTGTCACATCATTTTCTCAAGCGTAGCAACTTAGCTGGTGCCAGAAGCAGTTGGTTTGCAAAACACCAAGATGCGACCATCCTCTCGAAAGCCCAAAAACTCCTGCAAATGGACCTCGCGGTTGATATCCTCCAGAACGTGTTGAATGGCTCCATCGTCCCACTGGAGGTCATCATCTTGGAAGTCACCGTCACTCAAGATGAGGCTTGTGTTGAACTGTTCCTCGAACAAAGCCACGATCAGTGCTATCTCCTCTAGTGTAATAGTCCCCATATCCCTATCTATCTCAACCATGGACAGATCTTCGTATTGGCTTACCCGCAGATCGAAACAACCGATTTTCTTGCCGACGAGCTGCACAATTGCCTCGATGTTTTTCCCGAGATAATCACCAAACTTTGTGAAACTCTCAACATCCCAGGGACCCTTGATGAAAAAGCCAAACCGCATCGTGCGGGATTGAGGCAGGATCTGCAGAGTACCCAGCTGCGGATAGCGGGCCAGAAGGAGTGCCAATAGATTACCGTGACCCTTTGCTGCATATGTATCCCTTTGTATCACAACAATCACCTCATGGAGAGAGCCCCTCCGAATACCTGGATTGCGAAAGGCCCGGAAGGTCGCCGGGCCTTGGAGACAATCCCTACTTGGCGTATTCTGTTGCCCTCGTTTCCCGGATTACAGTGACCTTAATCTGACCGGGGTACTCCAGTTCACTCTCGATTCGTTTGGCTATCTCTCTGGCCATCCAAATAGAGCCAGCATCATCCACCCGTTCCGGCTTCACCATAATCCTAATCTCCCGACCTGCTTGGATAGCATAGGCCTTTTCCACACCCTCAAAGGAATCGGCTATAGCTTCCAGCCTTTCTAGACGCTTGATGTAAGATTCTAGGGTTTCTCGCCGGGCGCCTGGACGAGCCGCCGATATCGAATCTGCAGCTGCCACAAGGACAGCCTCTACGCTCCGGGGTTCACAGTCTCCATGATGACACTCCATCGCGTGAATGACATCCGGCGATTCCTTGTACCGTCTCAGGAGATCCACCCCAATTTGTACATGGGTGCCCTCTACCTCGTGGTCAACTGCTTTGCCTATATCATGGAGCAAACCAGCTCTGCGGGCCAGCTTCTCATCAGCACCGATCTCAGCCGCCATAATTGCAGCCAAGTGAGCTACTTCAACAGAGTGCTTGAGCACATTCTGTCCATAGCTGGTGCGGAACCGCAGCCGCCCCAACAGCTTAATGAGTTCTGGATGGAGGCCATGTACATTGGCCTCAAAGGTGGCCTGCTCACCTTCTTCCCTAATAACAGCTTCTACTTCCCGCCGGGCTTTCTCCACCATTTCCTCGATCCTCGCCGGATGAATCCGCCCGTCTGCCACCAGTTTCTCCAATGCAATGCGGGCAATCTCCCGTCTGATGGGATCAAATCCCGATAAAATTACGGCCTCCGGTGTATCATCTATGATCAGATCGATTCCGGTCAGTGTCTCCAGTGTCCGGATATTGCGCCCTTCACGGCCAATTATTCTACCCTTCATTTCTTCATTGGGCAAAACGACAACCGAAACGCTGGCATCTGAGACATAGTCCGAGGCATAACGTTGGATTGAAGAAACTACAATTTCCTTTGCTCTATCATCTGCTTTTGTCTTGCTTTCCTCTTCGATTCTGCGATAAAGTACAGCCATATCATGGCGGTATTCTCTCTCAGCATCTTCGAGAACCAGCTCACGTGCGTCACTGATAGTTAAGCCGGCGATCCGTTCAAGTTCAGCAGTCTTTCTGGCGTCGAGCATTTGAATCTCTTCTTCACGCTCATTAAGCTGCTCTTCACGGTCATCATTATTACGGCTTCGGTCTTCCAGACTTTGTGTCCGTCGATCAAGCTGTTCTTCCTTCTGCTCCAGACGTGCCCTTTCTCGAGAGATTTCTTGTCGCTTTTCGCGGACATCTCTCTCTAGTTCGAGACGGGTTTTGTGAACTTCTTCTTTCGCGAGCAATAGTAGCTCACGCTTCTTATCTTCACCTGTCTTAACAGCTTCACCAATAAGTTCTAAGGCTTCTTCTTCAGTCTTCTTACGTGACTCATCCAGCTTTTTACTCTTTTCATCCAGACCTTTTATAAAATACATTCTAGTTAAAAGCATAGCGAGGATAGCACCTATAAAAAGACCGACTAATAATTCTAGCCAGTTAATGGTAATCACCTCCATATTCAATTATCAAACTACAATACAATGATATTAAAATATAGCAAAATATATACTGTCTTATAATGTCATCGTTAGTTACTGCATGTAATTGTAATTGGGCTTTAAGTAGATGTCAAACAGTTGTTTTAAAAAGAAAAAAGGCCGGTTGAGAGATCGGCCTTTGAACGATTATAATAGATTTATTTCTAAATCTTCAAGTACACTTCTTTAACAATTTCTGCGCAAAGTGTTTCTGCTTCCAGCAGATAGTTCTGACAGCTTGCTTCCGCCTGATTGGCCACATCTTCATCCTTAACACTGGATAAATTGATACGTACATTCATAACTGCCGACTCGACAGCGGCACGGGCCAAAAGGGCTCCTACACCGGCATCGGATATGCAATTCTTGTTTCCATAGCGAGCCAAAGAATCCATATGTTTCAGGATCTGCAAGCTTTTTCCTGCAGTGTCGAGAGGGACCTGCATAGAGACAATCGCAGCATGGGCCATGGCTGCTTTACGTGCTTCGATCTCTTCTTCCGTGTCTTTCGGCATCCTCAAAGCATTCATGAAAGTATTAAAAGCAACTGTATCTTCATCTATTAAATGTACGAGTTCTTCCCGTAAAGCGTTTAGAGCAGCATAATCAGCATTAATCACCGTCTTATTCTCATCACTTAATTCGCCAAATGATTTTTTGTCTTTGGTCAGATTGTAAACCATCTCGCCCAGGGCAGCGCCTAATGCCGCCACCTGAGCAGCCACACTACCTCCTCCGGGAGCCGGTGAGTCACTGGCGGTTTCAGCAATAAAGCCTTCCACAGATAAATCTTTTAATTTCGACATTCATACCTCCTGAACTTGTCTCCATACATGACTTAAAGTCCCTTGAGACAAGTGTTCTTTTAATTTAATTATATCATCTGACAGTACACGATCCCTGTCAAGGAAACTGATGTGCTCCCTTACAAAATCATAAACAAGCTGTGTTCCCCTACCCAATTGTCTTTTTTCCTGCAGGTCCAATGCCTGAGCAGCTGACATCAGTTCAATTGCAATGACATGGAGGACATTCTCTGTCACTTTAAGCGCCTTCCGGGCGGAAATAGCTCCCATACTCACGTGGTCTTCCTTATTGGCGGACGAGGGAATGGAGTCAACGGATGCCGGATGCGCAAGGATCTTATTCTCCGACACCAACGACGCGGCTGTATACTGCGGAATCATTAGTCCTGAGTTCAAGCCTCCGCGTTCAGTCAGAAAGGCGGGCAATCCGCCGGACAGCTGTGGATTTACCAGGCGTTCGATACGTCTTTCGGATATGTTGGCGAGCTCAGCGCTGGCAATGGCCAGAAAATCCAGTGCCAATGCAAGAGGTTGCCCGTGGAAATTCCCACCTGATATAACTTCGCCTGTCTCCACAAAAACCAGAGGGTTGTCTGTTACAGCGTTTAGTTCAGGATTGATGATGCTGTATACATAATTGATCGCATCCATGCTGGCACCATGCACCTGCGGAATGCAGCGCAAGGTATAAGGATCCTGAACATCTTCCAGTCTGGTATTGGCATATTCACTTCCCTCAAGAAGCTGCAGCATGTACCTTGCTGTTAGAATCTGCCCCTGCTGCTGTCTCAAATGATGAATACGTTCATCATAGGCAGCGGTGAAGCCATGGAGTGCCTCAAAAGTAAGAGCTGCTGCAGCAGTTGCTGCCTGCATACATTTTTCTGCCTGTAGCAAGGCCAGCGTCCCTACAGCAGTCATAATAGTAGTTCCGTTTATTAGCGCCAGACCATCTTTCCCACTCAGTTCAACAGCTTTTAGATTGTTATTTGCCAGGGCCTCTTCAGCAGACATTTCAACCCCACCTGACATGGCACGACCCTCTCCGATCAATAACAAGGCCATGTGAGCCAGGTTAGCCAGATCTCCCGAGGCACCTAAAGACCCTTGTTGCGGAATTATAGGTAAAACGTTCGCATTCAGGCAGCTCATCAATAAATCAGTAACCTTGGGATTAACCCCTGAATATCCCGAGGCCAGTGTGTTTAGACGCAGCAGGATAATAGCTCTACTTGCCGCTTCGGGAAAGGCTTCACCAACACCGCAGGCGTGGCTTACAATCAGGTTATGCTGCAGCTCAGCATTATTCTCCTCAGAAATATACACCTTAGACATTTCACCGAAACCCGTAGAAATACCGTAGCTTGCTTTACCACTAGCTGCAATTTTCTTTACCAGCTCGAAAGATGCCCGCATTTTTCCCCTGGCGTCATCTGAAAAGGCAACTTGTTGTTTGCTGACAGCAACTCTATACACGTCATCAGTAGTCAGATCATGACCGTTAAGAATCAAAATATTTTCTTGAATTTTCCCCATAAATATCTATACCTTCCGTAAGGTTTTTTTAATTACTAATATGAATGCGAATGAACAAACTAAAGACTACCATGCGTTTCCAACAATGAATACGCTAAGCTGCGAGCTTCACTTTCGTTTGAACTGCCACTCAACAGCCTGGCAATTTCAGCAACGCGGGCATCATTTTTCAGTTCCAGCACATTTGTACGTGAGCGCTTGCCATCGACAACTTTACTGATCAACAAATGCTTTTTAGCAGATGCCGCGATCGGAGCGCTGTGTGTAACGCATAAAACCTGGCGATGCCGGCCTATCTCTTGAAGTTTTTCCGCAATACGTTGGCTGGTCTCCCCCGCTACACCACGATCGATCTCATCGAAGATAAGAACTGAAACATTGTCTACATCAGCCAATACAGTTTTGATCGCCAAAAGTATACGTGAGGCTTCACCACCGGATGCTATATCGACTAAGGGCTTTAAGGGTTCACCCGGATTAGCGGAAAACATGAAAGAAACATGATGTGGATCGCGAGGCAGTGTGCCGCGGTTAGAGATAGCTGTAATACTCACATCAAATCGAAGATCCTTCATATTGAGTGAACGCAGTTCTTCGATTATTTTTGCGATCAGAGACTTCGAAGCTTTCTGACGCACTTGTAAAAGATCTGAACTGCAGGCTGCCAGTTTTTCTAAAAGGAGGTTTTTTTCAGCTATTTTTTCTACATAAATACGTTCAGAGTCTTTTAAAAAAGTATATTCAGTGCGGGCTTTTTCCAGGAAAAGCAAGACCTCATCCACGGATTTACCATACTTATCTTTGAGTCTTTGAATCAAGGACAGACGGCGATCAATCTCTGCAACCTGCTCGGGTTCATAAGAGACTTTGTCACTTGTGCGATTTAATTCGTAGACAAGCTCGTCGACATCGCCTTCAATACTTTCCAGTTCCTCAGCCAGTTGTTTACACTTGCTGCTGTATCGGGCAGCTTCCTGTAAAGCTTTTCTCGCATGTCTGATTAAACTGAGTGCACCTAGATCATTTTCTGCGGATAAAGCTGTCAGGCCGGTATTGAGATGTTCTGCTAAAGATTGCAAAGCCTGCAGAGTTTTGGCACGTTTAAGCAATTCTTCTTCTTCAGAAGGCTGAAGTTCAGCTGATTCTATTTCTTCAATCTGGTATGAAAGGAAATCTTGCCTGGACGCACGTTGCTCAGGCGACTCACCTAAACGGAGGATGTCCTCATCTATCTCGAGCAAATCCTGCACTAAAGCAAGATAATCAGCACGCAGGCTCTCAGCTTCGTCACCCGCATAGGCATCAACTAGTTCACGATGCAGGGAGTCATCAAATATTGCTTGTTGATCGTTTTGCCCATGTATAGCCAAAACATCCTTCATTTTATCCCGCAGACTGCGTATAGTAACAAGTTCGCCGTTAATTTTCGCGTAACTGCGTCCGGATGCATTCAGACTTCTGAAAATTAGAAGTTCTTCGTTGTCCTCAGATTGAAATAGAGCTTCCACCCTGGCCTCATCGCAATCAGTTCGCACCATATTACGGTCACTACGTGTGCCGGATAAAAACTCGAAGGCATCAATAAGGATGGATTTTCCGGCTCCGGTCTCACCTGTAAGCACAGTAAAACCGTCCGCCGGCTCAATGACGAGCTCCTCTACTAATGCAAAATCATGAATTTCAACGCGTAAGAGCAGCATCAATATCAGCTGTACCTACGATCGGGATGGAGGTCACCTGTAGACAAACCAATCAATTTTAAACGCAGAAAATCAGCGATATCGACACTGTCAGTAGCTATGAATATTGTATCGTCACCCGCAAGAGTGCCAAGAATATCATCGATATGCATTGAATCAAGAGCTGAAGCCGCCGCCTGGGCAGTACCCGGCAATGTTTTAAGAATGACAAAGGCACCTGCTGTATTTATCGAAATAACAGCTTCGCTAAAGACATTCATAAGACGTCCTGCAGCAACTTCCCCGCTATGCTTCATGGCAACATATTTTGACTTGCCATCACCGGTTGCTACCTTAACAATACCCAGTTCCTTAATGTCACGTGAAACTGTAGCCTGAGTAAAAGTCATGCCCGTTGCTAATAAAGCTTCCACTAACTCAGATTGAGTCTCAATGCTTTGTTCACGTACGATTTTTAGGATTCGTGACTGACGCTGTGTTTTAGATGGTTTCATTGACTAACCCCCTTTTTTGTATCTTTTCCGGCAGTATTTGAAAAAACTTATCTTCCCAGATCCGTATAAATTGAAAAGCATGCCTGGAGCAAGCTACTTCAACACGGTCATTATGATAGATGTCATAATGTGAACGCCCATCCACAGATAATATCGCACAGGTCGGATATTGCTGAAGCTTTAATGAAACGGTAGTGTCAGCATCAGCTATATAGGTGCGGTTGTGCAGTGTATGAGGACATATGGGCGTAATCAATAAAAGATCCATGGTCGGATGTACAATAGGCCCTCCAGCAGACATGGAGTATGCTGTAGATCCTGTAGGTGTAGAAACGATTATGCCGTCCCCCGGTATGCTCTCCACCGGCACATTCTCAATTTCAAGGTCAATAGTTACTATACGCGGGCATCCGCCCCGGGCAAGAACTACATCATTTATCGCATGGTCATGGGCAAACCGTTTTCCTTCAGAGTCATAACAGCTAACATCAAGCATTACACGGTTTTCAATACTGTATTGTTTG
>LSQX01232676.1_pt1 | contig 49215 bp, 37 predicted proteins | sample 654561 | NCBI WGS metagenome assembly LSQX01 (sample SAMN04489861, study PRJNA283612) | anaerobic digester metagenome | isolation source: 4 biogas reactors fed with cattle manure at either 37C or 55C with and... | place: Denmark: Kongens Lyngby | collected 2014
AGAGCTTCATTAAAAAGTCAGGTTTGATATATAACATATTATATACAAAAAAGACACTTTATACAATCTTACATAGTAAGAGTTAAGCATCTTTGTACTTAATTTTTTATTCAAGCAAAGTTAATATGATGAATAAAGTACTGCTGAAATCTCGGATGTGATGCCAAATCTAGATAATATATCTTTTCTTTACTATCAAGGTATTTTTCAGTTAGTAAGTAATTTAGTAATCCTAGCATTGAGCTATTTGGTATACTTTGAGTTTTTCCATAAAAGCTTGCAGGTATGAGAGTAGATTTTACCGCACTATCAATTGAAATCTTTGAAGATATTCCGCCAGATAAAAATACAGTTTCTATGTTTTTTTCAGTTATAAGCATCTCTTCAATCAAAATATTTATACCAGCCCTAATTGCTGCCTTTGCTAGTTGATAGGTTCTAATATCTTGCTGTGTTAAATGTATACCCCTCATTAAAGTATATGAATTTTGTCCATCTTTAAGGGCACCAGTTTTGTCTATAATCCCACGATCATATAAACTAGCAATAACATCAATTACACCAGTTCCGCAAAGGCCTTTTGGTAATACTCCATTTTTTATATTTCCACTTTCTATAGAGTCTGATTCAATAACCTTGCAATCTACTATACTGCCTTTTTGGCTAAATGAATATATTGCACCTTTTGTTGCAGTCATTCCACAAGAGATATGCCCACCTTCAAAACATGGCCCAGCAGAGGAAGAAGTAGATAGATATGTATCATTTCCAAATATTACAAGTTCAGCATTTGTGCCAAGGTCAATTAACATATTGTATTTCCCTTTTGATGGCTTAGGAAGAATAGATAATCCAGACAAAACATCTGCACCCACAAAGCTATTTATGCCTGGAAGCGCTACCACCTCATCAACACACTCAAAACCAAGTTTTTTGCCAGACTCTTTCCTAAAGTTTAAAAATTTTGGTGTATATGGAAAAGTTCCCAAAGGTGCTATATCTTCTTTAAATAGGCAATGTAGCATTACAGTATTTGCTGCAACTGCAACTAAACTAATTTTAGCATTACCATATTTTTTTGAAATGTCACAAATTTTATCATTTAAGGTAGAAATTAAGGCATCTTCTAGCCTTTTTTGTCCACCTTTTACTGCATATGAAATTCTAGAAATCACATCTATACCATATTTTATTTGTGGATTGTTTACCGATATTAATTCTACTGGCTTTGTTTGACCTTTTTCTAAAACCGCAATACTGATTACTGTCGTTCCAATATCGATAGCAAGATTTAACTCACCACCTGAATATTTATCAGCAAGCTCAATATCGCTAAAAGCAACTATATTTTCTTCTTCAAAAACTTTAACTGAAATATCTTTGCAAATTTTATAACTACAAGAAAGCTCTTTTTCGCCATCAACTTCTACATAACATTTTCCGCATTGCCCTGTCCCACCACAATATGAAGCGATGTTGTAGCCTTCTTTTCTAAGCAAGTCTAAAAGATTTTGACCATAGTTTGCCAAAATCTGTTTATTGTTATTTAATATCTTTACTTTTAAAACTTGTTTTTCCAAAACTACCACCGTATAAATTATACACTAAAACTACAAACAAATGTGTTTGCAGTCAAATTTATGTCAGTGGTCTTAAAAAGGAAATATTATTTTATTTTGGTTTGCCGTCTGATTCAACTACTTCATATTCTTTTACATGATTTCTCACAGACTGAATTCCATTCATACAAGCAGCTTTGGTAGTATAGCTATCTTCTGCAATTGCAATATTGTTTCCGTTATTTGCAATTAAACGAAATCTAAACTTTTCTGCCTTATCTTTATACACTTCCCACTTTGGTGCTTTCAAAGTCTCTTGTTTTCTTACAAGTGTTTGATCTTCAATGTGAGATTCTGCAAATCTTGCAATGCTTTCAATTCCACCCAAGCAACCCTTTTTTGTTGCATATGGTGTTGAACTTACTACTAGAACTTGTTTATTGCTAGCAGCTAGATTGAACATAAAATTACCTTTATCGGTTTTCCAATATGTAAATACGCCCATGTTTCTCCCCCTTAAAATATATATAAATTGTATGCTAAAAAATTTTAGTATATTCAATATTTTAATACTCTAAATATGGAAAGTCCATATAATACCCCACACTTAAAACAATCTTCAGATACTATTCAAACTGCAAAATTTTAGCTCTTTTAAAAGGCAGAAAATACGACAATATACTAAAATCCATATATTACCCCCACCCATCTAAAATAATCTTCAGATTCTATTCAATCTATAAAAGTTTGGCTCTTTTAAAAGGTAGAAAAATACGATAATATACTATGTGAGGACAAAAGCGGAGAAAGAAATAAAATGGAGCAAATTGAGATAAAAAAAGAGTCAAATATTTTTAAAAAAGTAGTTTATTTATTAAAGTATATTTTCAAACATTGGGATAGACCACCTAAGAATAAATTTTTAGGCTATCGGGAATTTGCCGCATACTGCGTTGGGGGTATGGGTGTCTTTGGCGCAACAGTAATTCCAACATATATCTCTTTAACAGCAGGACTATATATCGCAGTTGCCTTAAACATAAAAATTATTGATATAACAATCATAAGTATTGCTACCAACATTATTTCTCTTTTACGAGCTCCTTTACTTAGTTTGATTATAGATAATACAAACTCGCGTATTGGAAAGTTTCGGCCTTGGCTTGTTTGGTTACCTGCCCCAATTTTGCTTTCAGTATTAGGGCTTGTCTTTATTCCATATGCATTAATGAGTAATTATGTCTTAATGCTTGTCGCATTTACAATATTTTTTAATATTATGCAATTTTTTATTGCAATTTATTCAAATGCATACAATACACTTGTCTTAGTTATTTCTCCAAGCCATGAAGAAAGAACAGAGCTTATGTCCATTGGCTCTGTAATCTATTCGCTAGGACCATCAATTGTAACTATACTATTTCCATTACTTGCAAACCTTTTATATACTACAAAAGGACCAAATGGAGAAATTGCAGGTATAAATAACATTCGCTCAATGCAAGTTATCTTGCCAATAATGCTTGCAATATGTTTGGCAATTGGACTATTTTCAGCCTTTGGTGTAAAAGAAAGGTTTGTGCAAACAAAAGGAACAGTCAATAAAGTTAAGTTTTCTGAAGGACTTAAAAGTGCCGCTAAGAATAAATATTTTTGGATCAACACACTTTCTACAATTGTTGGTGTATTTAGAATGGTTGCAACGACTTATGTCGTGTGGATTGCAACATACTATATTGGTACAGCTTGGGCACAATCAATTTTAGTAACTTTAGCAGGAAGTGCTTGCGTTCCTGGTATGCTACTTGCTCCCCTACTTATTAAAAAATTTGGCAAGAAAAAAGTTGTAATCTTTACAAATTTACTATGTGCAGTCTTTACAATACCTGTAGTTTTAGCAGCAAGTGTAACCCCCACCGTTGCAACACCATATATTATGTACATTTTTATACTACTAATTACATTAGTTAATGGAACAACTGTTGTCTTGCAACCTGCACTTAGTGCAATGATTAATGACTATCAACAGTATAAGACTGGGAAAAGAATTGAAGGATTTTTGGGTCAATTATCTTTTGTCATTTTGACTTTAATTGGCATAGGCACTGCCTTTGTTCACCCTGCTATCTTTGCAGCTTTTGGATTTACTGAAGGTGCAGATGTATTATATAACCTTAAAGATGTAACATCACCAATAATTATGTGGACATGTCTAATTGCTGTTCCAAGTGGATTACTTAGCATAGTGCCTTTCTTTTTCTGGGATTTAACCGAAAAAAGACATACTAGCATAATGCAAGTGTTAGCTGTGAGAGCGAAAGTTGGCGATGGAAAAATATCAGCTGAGGAAGGTTATGAGTTAGAAGCTCGCATAGAATCTGGTGAAGTAAATGTGTTAGAAGGCCTATTTGATGAACCTCTAGAAGAAGAAACCGTAGAAGAAACCTTTACTCCAAGTGAGTACATAAAACTTGAAGAACAAAGAGATTTAGAGCGCAAAGAAATTAAGAAAAATTCCACCAAAGAAGAATGGCAAGCATTTTTAGAAGAAGAAAAAGTTAGAAAACAAAAAGAAAAAGCTATTAAAAAACAGGAAGCTTTGGAAGCTAGAAAAAGAGATAAACAACTAGAAAATGAAAATTGGGAACTTGCTAAAGAGAAAAAACATCAAGAACAAGAAGCTAAAAAACTAGAAAAACAAAATGCAAAAGCAGAAAAGGAAGCACTTAAGTTAGAGCGTCTTGAGCTTCAAAAATCTATGTCTAAAAAAGATTGGAAGCAATATCTTGCTAAAGAAAAGGCTCAAAAAGTCAAAGATAAACAAGCTAGAAAAGAAACCAATAAACAAACAAGAGAACTTGAAAAAGCTGAAGAAAAAGCCTTTATAGAAAGAGAAAAACAAAATTATTTAAAAGAAATGGCTGAAGAAAAAGCCACCCGTGAAGAGAAAAGGACGCTAAAGGAAAATATGAAAGCGGAAAAGAAAAAACAAAAATTAGAGCGTATTGAACTCAAAAAATCCATGTCTAAAGAAGAATGGAAAGCTTACAACTCTAAAAAAGAAAACTCAGTCGAAGAAACTGATATTGAATAATGTTTATAAATTTAAAGGAAAACATATAGAAAAATAATAATAGAAACAATTAAATCTCTAGATGAATAAAACTTTTATCTATTGAATTTACAAAAAAAAGAGGTTGTAGCCTCTTTTTAAATGTCATAAATTTGTCAATCTCTACTCTTCAATTTTAGAATCCATTTCTTCATTTTTATTTAGTGTTACAATCTCCTCTACTGTTTCACTATCTAGGATATTATCTCCCTCTATATATATTTCATCTATCTTACTAGTTGAAGCATCCACTAATTCTATTGATTTTTCTTCAGTACATATTGTGTTAGATTCTTCAGATGCTGATTCACCATCATTTTCTATAGAAGTTTCTTCATCATCAGCTCTTTCACGTAATTTATCAATGATTTTTTCATGACCAGCGACATCAATGTCATAGAAAATGTATGGTATTGCAGAGAGCAAAACACTCGATGCAGCAACGGCTATATGTATCAAAAATATTGTCTTACTAATTGAAAGATCAAATAGGATATCCCAATCTGTTGTCAATCCACCTCGCATTAAAAGGAATGGCAGGATATATCCCATCGCTAATCCTATAGGTGTAGATAAATATGTAAATACACCCATAAATCCATCTAATCTTTCGCCACTCATATATTGTTGATAGTCCCAAGTAATAGATGTGTATGTCTTATTTAAAGCATTTGCAGGAGTTGAGAATATAGAGCTAATAAAGGCTCCTATCATATAAATAACTATACTAGATTGCCATACACCTATTGCAAGCACGCCAAACATTAACACTTGAATAAATCTGCAACCAACATAGGTCTTTCTAAGTCCAAACTTTTTAACTAACCATGGAGTCATTAAGTTAGCTGGCGTGCTAGATAGACCAGTAACTGCAACTGCAACACCCATTGCCCATTCCATTTTTATCGTATATACAAACATCCATGAAAGCACTGGAACTGCCACAGCGTTTAGTGTATATAAAATTCCACTAATATTTCCAATCCATAGATATTTATTTTTCAAAACCTCTTTAAGCCCACGCTTAAATTCTACTTTTGGTTTATGTTCTACACTTTGAACAACCCTTTCTTTTGGATGGATAATAAAAAAGCTTAATGCTAAAGAAACTGCACAAAAAACAGGAATAAACACCCTATATGTCGTAACACTAAGCATACCGCCTGTTATAACAGCTACAATTGGGAAAAGTATTCCATATATTGAGCGCAATAACCCGTTAACAATACTAGTAATAGCAATAATCTTAGTCCTTTCTTTAGCAGATGTTGATACTACATATGAAAGACTTGAAAGACTTCCTGTATAGTTAAACATAAATATTCCTAAAAGTGAAAATACTAGATTACTTAAAACTAATTTTTGAGCATAGCTCATAACTTGATATGGGAAAAATGTAATGGCAGATAATAAAACTGCAATTGGGACACCTGCAAAAAGTAACCATGGCTTATATTTCCCATACTTTTTACTGAACTTCTTCATCAATATGATTCTGTAATATACTGAAGCAACGTTTGTAATTATGAAAGTAGATAATATTTTGAATAGCCCTATTACAAATCTTTCACCAACAGTATCTGGAATAAACCACATTCCTATACCTGCTGCACATAAAATGGCAGATAAAATATGAATAAACATATTGGTTTTCTTCGGTAATTCCCCTAAATTATCTGTAATTAACATATGTAGAGGATTAAATAACAGTCCCATTATTGAGCCTATCATACCTACAATATATATATCATCAACACCAAGGCCAAAAATAGGACCAATCAAATAGCTTGCGACATTAAAACTAATTACGGTACCTAAATATGCGATACCATTTACACCCATTCCACCAAGACCCAAAGAGGTAAATTCTTTAATAGATACATCTTCTCCTTCTTTAGGCGTATTCCAATGTGCTTTAAAATAATCAATCCATGATTTAATTTTAGCTTTCGCACCCATTAACTGAACCTCCGTTCATACCTACAACATACAAGTTTTTCACTAGCATTTAATGTGCCCCCAATATATTGACTGTTTTTATATTTCACCAAGCTTCCATTCATATAAACCAAAACCTACAATATACAAGTTCTTAACTAACATTTACTAAGCCTCAAATATGACTTGGGCTATTTTTATTAGCTAGCTTCCATTCATACAAATCAAAATCTACAGCATACAAGTTTTTAACTAACATCTACTAAGCACCAAATATGACTTTGGCTGCTTTTATATTTTGTCCAGCTTTTGTGGGATACCATTTCTTTCCTAAGTCAATATTAGCTTCAGCTTTATATACTCTAACATTTAGCAGATTTACGCAGTTATAAAAAGCAAATTCACCAATGCTTTCTATAGTTTGAGGAATTTCTAAAGACGTTAGTTTTTCACAGCCTAAAAATGCATTTTTGCCAATAGATTTTAATCCCTCATTTAAAGTTACTTTTTCTAAAGATAATGTCTTTAAAAAAGCCATATCTCCTATAGTTTTTACTGTTGATGCAAGCTTAACCTCTTTAAGATTACTACATTTATAAAAAGCCATATTTTCTATGGTTTCAACTCCTTCAGGCACAGTATATGACTCAGTATTTTTATTGGGAAAAGCTATAAGAGTTTTACCATCTTTGCTAAACAAAACACCATCTATGCTTTTAAAACTAGCATTGTTTGGTGATACTTTGATTTGTTTTAATGCTTGATTGTTACGTATCCCCCAAGAATCTATTTTGGCAATGTTTTCTCCTAAAGTAATTTCAGTTAAATAATCTGAATTAGATAATCCGTGTTTTCCTATTTCTGTAACAAGACGACCTTCAATTTCATTAGGTAAAGTCAATGTTGTAACTGATTGCAAATCTTTATATGCTGTGACAACATAAGTATTTGTTTCTTTTTGTAGTGTATACTCAAGATTGTCTTGTTTTACAATTGAACAAGCAGATGCCATCCCTACAAACACTAAACAAAAGATTAAAACCAATATTAAAACAATGCCTTTTTTCATAAGCTTACCTCTATAGTTTTATAACCAAAATGCTTCGTGGCAATAAATTTACCTTTGCTACACCATCAATAAATTCTACTTTATCTTCAATAGGATAAATGATTTCTGATGGAGGACCAAAATAATCTGGGGAATTTCTAGCATAGTCATCTTTGCAAGACAGGTGCTCCAAACTACCTGTTTTTGTTACCTTAAAGCCCTCTAATGCAACTTCAATTTCTTTTAAATCTTGGCCAATATTAACCAATTTAATGTATATATTTTCCCCATCTGTTGTAGCGCTACGATATACATCTTTCAAATCACCTGAGTCTGGAATATATTTATCACCAATGTTTGTAGCAAATAGTTTTTGTACATAGTAGTTTGCAGTTTTTACCACATACAAACTATTGTAGTTGATGAGATTATGTTTCCATTGTTCACCGCCAACTCTAGAAAAGAGTGGTGCATAAGAAGTCATTATAACCTTATCTGCATTACGCTCTATATGAGTTAAATAACAAGCCTCTGCAAGTGCTGAATAATAGTTATTTGGTAAAGCTTTATCATCCCAAGGGCTATTTGCTGCATATTCACCCAAAAAGATTTTTATTTTTCTATCATAATCGTCATACATATCTGCATTTTCAATACACCACTGAGGTTTCCTATAAAAATGATCATCTGCAATACAATCATCGTGTATGCCATCAAAGCCCTTTCTTCTTTCCTCATAACTTTTATGTTTATAACAATCAAATCCAACACTAAATATAATGTCCATATATGGATATTTTTCTTTAATGGCAGCCTTGATAGCTCCAAAATTTTTCAAGTAAATATCGCCCCAATTTTCATTTCCAATTCCTATCATATCTAAGCCAAATGGTTTTTCATGTCCACTGTCAGCACGAAGTTTTGCCCATTTATTTTTCTTTGGATCACCATTTGCAAATTCAATTAAGTCTATAGCATCATCTATGTATCTTTGAAATTCAGGCTGACCTACCGTAAAATATTTTTCAGATCGTCCTTGACAGGCAAGCCCTGCATTTACAATGGGTAAAGGCTTAGCACCAAGATATTCACAAAGTAAAAAATATTCATAAAACCCTATTTCATAGCTTTGCATATATCCGCCATCTTTTTGTGCTTCCCCCCATAGGTTTATTTGAGGCTTTCGATCCTCCATTTTACCAACAGTGTTTTTCCAGTAATATGAATTATGAATATCATATCCTTCAACAATACAACCACCAGGAAAACGAACAAAAGCAGGCTTTAAGTCTGATAATGCATCAACTAGATCTTTGCGCATTTTACCAACACTCCATTTAGGATCATTTTCTCCTAGTGCCGATGTATCACCAAAATAAAAAGCATCTACACATAAAGATCCTTTACCACGTAGACGCATTACAAATTTCCCAACTCCTGTTTTAATGCCTTTTAAGCTAAACTCTATTTCTTCCCATCCTAAAGCTTTAGTTATAGATATAGTTTTAACATCTGTCAAAACATTATCATTTTCAACAAATATATCAATATCACCTAAAAAAGAGATGTTACCTAGCCAAAACTTACATTTGTATGTTTGCCCACCCTTTATTCCTATTGCAAAGCGATTAGAGTTTTTCCTAAAATAACGGCCTTTTGTCTCAGTGCCATCTCCACCATTATATCCAAGATTAATTAAAGAAGCCTCTCCGGATATATCTATTTGCGGAAAATATTTTTTCTCTCCTTTGTATGACTTAGTAAATTGTTCAGATACAACCGCATTGCCTTCTAATTGCCAATATCTAAAGTAATCGTTATATTCTTTGTATGTTACTTTCTTTCTGTGTTTTTTGAGTTTACGGAATAAAAAATTAATATCTTTTTTGGGTTTACGATAACGAAAATCAAATCTTGCATTGATTATTTGATTGTTATTCATTCCCCCATCAATTGAAAAATTAATATCTTCAAAAAAAAGCCCATATAATTTATTGCTAATTGGCTTAGCTTTATTTAAATCAAATTTTATGGTCTCCATGTCCCCCTCTTTTCCACCATTATTATGATTATATTACTATTATTTTATACTTATATCAATAGGGGTATGCATAAAATCCACTCCTCAAAACATAAAAAAACCATACTTATCTGAGCTTATTTTACTCTTAAAATATGGTCTTTTTTTCTAAAACCTAATGTTTTTTCTCACTTATTTATACATGTTTCAATATTGGAGTTCTTGCAGCTGTAGTTTCATCTGGTCTTTTAATTGTTGCTTTATATGGTGCTCCATGACAATATTCAGGATTTGAATGAGCTACTTCATATATATCTTTCATAGCTTTTATTGCTACATCTAAAGTTTCTTTACTTTCTGTCTCAGTAGGCTCAAACATAAGGGCCTCTGATACGATTAATGGGAAATACATCGTTGGTGGATGTATATTTTTATCTATTAAACATTTAGCTACATCCATTGCACTAACACCAATTTCCTTTTTCATGTCTTCTAAACTTAATACAAATTCATGCATGCAATACTTACTCTTGGAGTTAATGGCCTTATATTTATCTTCAAGATTAAACTTTAAATAGTTTGCATTTAAAACTGCAAGTTTTGCTGACATTGGGATTCCCTCTTTGCCTAAAGTTTCAATATATGCAAAAGCTTTTAAATAAACTAAAAAGTTTCCATAAAATGAACCAACTTTTCCAATACTTGAAGGATCACAATTAAAAAAGTATTCATTGCCAACTTTAACTACCTTTGGATTTGGCAAATATTTTGACAAAATTTCTTTGCATCCAATTGGACCAGAGCCAGGACCACCGCCGCCATGAGGTGTTGAGAAAGTTTTATGTAAATTTAAATGAACCACATCAAAGCCCATATCTCCAGGCCTAATTACTCCCATTATTGCATTTAGATTTGCTCCATCGTAATATAGTAGACCTCCTGCCTTATGGACAATATCAGAAATTTTCTTAATATTTTTTTCAAACAAACCTAAGGTTGTGGGGTTTGTCAACATTAAGGCTGCGGTATCATCACCTACTACTTTTTTAAGTTCATCTAAGTCTACACCATAGTCTGAATTGCTTTTTACATTTATTATTTCATAACCAGCAAGTCTTGCACTTGCAGGATTAGTACCGTGTGCACTATCTGGCACAATTATCTTTGTCCTTGGTGTTTTTGAATTTTCTTTATGGTATGCCTCAATTAATTTCAATGCAGCATATTCGCCTTGCGCACCTGCAAAAGGTTGTAATGACACATCATCCATACCTGTAATTTCTTTTAATCTTTCAGAAAGAGTATACATAACCTCTAAAGCACCTTGTACATCTGATTCATCTTGTAAAGGATGAATATTAGTAAATCCCTTTAGAGAGGCCACTTCTTCGTTGACTTTAGGATTATATTTCATTGTACAAGAACCAAGTGGATAAAAGACATTGTCTACACCTTTTGCTTGAGAAGCATAACCAGAATAATGTCTAACTAAATCTATTTCTGCAATCTCTGGAAGATTGGCATCATTTTCTCTCAAAAAGCTAGCATCCAAATTATATTTATCAACATTTGGCTTTTTGATTTCTGTACATTTTCTACCTTGTTTAGTTTTTTCAAATATTAACATGTCCCACCTCAATCTATGCAAACTTAGCAATAATTTCTACTGCCTTATCTAAATCTTTTTTATCTACCATTTCAGTAGTACACCACAAAATTTCATCGTTATTTAACAAATGACCACCTAGTATTCCCTCTTCCTTTAGAGCCTTTAAAACATCTCTTGCTCTTGCTTTTGTAGAAGTTACAAACTCATGGAAAAACTCACCTTTATCTAAAACATTAACTCCTGCATCTTTTAATTTTTTTGCAAAATAATGAGCTAAATCTACGCAAGCATTTGCTACATCTTTTAATCCTTCTTTACCAAGTGCTGCAAGATATATTGTGGCAGTTAAAGCACACAAAGCTTGGTTTGAACATATATTAGATAAGGCTCTTTCTCTACGTATATGTTGTTCCCTTGCTTGTAGGGTTAAAACATATGCATCTTTACCCTCTGCATCGGTAGTTTTTCCAACAATTCTACCAGGCATTCTTCTTACTTCTTTTTCTAAACAAGCCATAAATCCTAGATATGGACCACCAAAGCTTAGTGGCATTCCAAGTGGCTGACCTTCGCCTACTGCAATATCTGCACCACATTCTCTAGGAGACTTTAATATTGCCATTGCTATCGGATTTACACCCATTACAAACTTAATACCTTTTGTTGCTAACATATCGCCAACTGCTTTTGCATCTTCTATACTACCAAAGTAATTTGGTTGTTCTAAATATACACAAGCCACATCATCAGCTAACTCTTTTTCTAGACTTTGGATATCAACTTTGCCGTTTTCTGATTCCAAAACTACAACTTCGCCATGTCCATCAGTATATGTTTTAATTGTTTTTAATGTATCGGGTTTAATCTTATTTGCAACTATAACTTTTGTGCGCTTTCTTTCTATACACATTATTGCAGCTTCTGCAGCAGCTGATGCTCCGCTATATACTGAAGCATTTGAAACATCCATTTCAAGCAAATTACATATCATTGTTTGATACTCAAAAAATGACTTTAATATTCCTTGGCTCATCTCTGCTTGATATGGAGTATATGCTGTAACAAACTCTGCTTTTGAGGTTAGAGCTTTTACAACTGGGGGTATATAATGATTATAGCTACCAGCTCCCTTTAGTATCGTTTTATATACAACATTTTTGTCTGACATCTCTTCAAATTGCCTTAGAACTTCTTGTTGTGTTTTGCCACTTGGGATATTTAATTCTTTGACAAATAAATCCTTTGGTACATCGACATAAAGGTCTTCTAAACTCTTTGCTTTACAAGCTTTTAGCATCTCTTCTATATCTACTTTTGTATGTGGAAAATATATACTCATTGCATCCTCTCCTTGCTATATTTAGCTATCTATATTTTTCTAAAATTTTACTTAACTATCTTTATACAAATTTAATTACTAATAGTTTTTGTTGTTGCTATGATATATCATTATTTATACAATATGTATCACGCCATTATGTCACTTTGTTATAAATATTTTAACTTAAATTAAACTCCATCTATTTTTATGGATATATCTTCTTCAAATGGTTGAGACTAAACTCCATGCTTTTATATGGATTTGGCGAAAGATCTAACTCTACTACAGCATTTTCTACACCTGCATCTTCAGCTACCTTTAGTATATCTACAAAATCAAAAATTCCTTTCCCTACAGCTCTAAATACTGGTAAGCCTAGTGTTTTTTTATAGTCTTTAAGGTGCAGCGTGTTTATTCTTCCACTTAATTTTTTTATATATTCTTGTGGAGAATATCCACCAACTTTGATCCAAAATGTATCTGGAATAAACTGCACAGCTTTATCAGTTTCATCTATCATGATGTCATATATTGTTTTTTCACCATATTTTTTAAACTCAAAATGATGATTATGATAGGCTATTGTCATACCATAAGCCTCAAGCTTTTTAGCGGTATCATTTAATAACTCAATAAATTTCATTAAGCCATCCTCTGAACCCCTATACTCACTAGACATCATGCCAATTCCAATATTTTTACATCCAAAATCTAGGTGCTCATTGGCTAAACGATCTAAATCATTTTTAATTCTATCTATTGGGGAATGTGTTATGCAAATTGGCAATTCAAAATCTTTAGAAATCTTGCCAAGCTTTTTACTATCTATCTTGCACATTCCTGAGACTTGCACAACTTCAGCACCCATCTCTTTAACTTTTTTAAAAACCAAAGGAACATTTTCCTCTTGTTTCAAATATTTTCTAAGAGAAAATAACTGTGCACCAATCTTAATTTTTCCCATATTTGACCTCACGCATATAGATTTTTATTTGTCTAGAAAGACATATCTACTGCATCTTTATTTAATAAAAAAGGCAAGTCAACCTCGCCTTTAATATTTATATTGTTTTTTTATATTCTTCTTCTGAAAGTAAGCCAGCAGTATCTCCTTTAATTTCAAGTTCACATATCCAGTTTGCCATAGAATCTTCGTTTACAAGTTCTGGGCTATCTTCTAGTGCTTCATTTACAGCTACAACTTTTCCATCAACTGGAGCATAAATTTCACTAACTGCCTTAACGCTTTCTATTTCACATAGCACATCACCAGCACTAAACTCATCACCAACTTCTGGAAGCTCGATATACACTATATCGCCAAGTTCTGATTGTGCATGATCTGAAATTCCAACCTTTCCTTTTTTGCCATCAATTTTAATCCATTCGTGTGTTTTTGCAAATAATAACATAGTTCACCTCTTTTATTTTTGACTTTCAGTCTTTTTTTTTATTTATTTTTAGCTATCACAATAGCTTTTAATACTTTTGCACCTTATTTTTTATTCATAAAAGGCATTTTTACAACTTCTAATGCTAAATCTTTGTTTCTAACTCTTGCTGTCAAAGCTTTATCTTTGTATCCTACTTTTAATCTTAAAACACAAACTGCCTTTTGCAGCGAAGGTATAAATGTTCCACTAGTTACATAGCCTACCAAATTGCCATCTGAGTAAATTTCTGCACCTTCTCTAACAATACCTCTATCTACAACTACAGCACCTACTCTTTCATATTGTGGAACATGATTTTCTAGAGCTTTTTTGCCAATAAAATTTTCTTTATCAAACTTCAAAACAAAGTTTAATCCAACTTCATTTGCCATAATTTGATCGGACAATTCATGCCCATATAAAGGCATACCCGCTTCAAGCCTAAGTGTGTCTCTACATCCAAGTCCTGTTGGTATTAAACCTAAATCTTCACCTTTTTCTAAAAGCAAATCATATATTTTTCCAATTTTATCTGCTGCACAATATATTTCATATCCATCTTCACCAGTATATCCAGTCCTTGAAACTATGCATTTAACACCAGAAATATCTACGCCATCTTTGAATGAATAATATTTCTCAGGCAACTCTTCTTTACTTACTAATCTTGTTAAAATTTCAAAAGATTTTGGTCCTTGTAAAGCCACTTGTCCATATTCACTAGATTTATCAGTAACCTTTACATCAAAGCTTTTTGTGTTTTTTAAAAACCATGCAAAATCCTTGTCTTTGTTTGAAGCATTTGCAACTATTAAAAACTTTTCACCGTTGTATCTATATACCAAGACGTCATCTATTATTGTTCCATTTTCATAACAAACCATAGTATACCTACATTGCCCGTCATACATATTTGACATATTGTTTGTCATCACATAATTGAGTGCCTTTTCTGCTTCTTTTCCTTCGAAGAAAATCTCGCCCATATGAGAAACATCAAAAAGTCCAGCAGCATTTCTAACTGCATTATGTTCTACTACTATTCCTGTTTTATATTGAATTGGCAATTCATATCCTGCAAAATCTACAATTTGCCCACCCTTGGCAACATGCTTATCATATAACGGTGTTTTTATAGCCATATCTTCCCCTCACAAAAGTCTTTATATAACATTTTATTTATTTAAAACGCCTACGCTTTAATTCTACTATTTTATGGGATAATAATCAACACACAAATGACCAAATAAAGGCAACATTTGCTTAGTGTTAATTCCCAACCTAAGTGCAACTTTTGCTTCTCAAAGTCATGGTAACTTTTGAGCAGTCATAGAAAAGTTTCTGAAAACAAATGCAACTTATTGTTTTTGCAAAAACTTAACATTACACATAAAAACACTAGAAATAACCAAATATTATTCCTAGTGTTAATTTAATTTTTAAAAGTTTGTATCTTTAAAAATACTATATAAAAACTATGCTCCTTTATAAGCATCAAGGTCTAGCCATAATGCAGGAACTACACCCGAAGCTTTCAAATCTATTATCCATGGCTTAGTACTTCCATTGGCTTGAACAGCTAAAGCTGAAGTTTTTCCTTCATAATTCCAAGGAGAACGGGTCCACCATATGCCATTGCGGTAAGTAGCACTACTTTCCTCTCGAACACAAAAAGCGCCATTTGCTAAACTATAATCACTTACCTTTCTTTCACGCAATTTGTCTGCCGTTAATTGATAATATGCGCCAAATGCTGTCTCATTGTTAAAACCATATTCAGTGTTTGATACTTCTTTAAAGCTAAATAAAAATATATTATCTGTCGTATTTGCTGAAGCATTATCATTAGGATCTATTCCTGTGCTTGCTGCACTATTGTCTACTACTCTATCTATAATATGGTTTTTTTCATTTTCAGCAAAGGCATCCATATAAAAACTACCTGCATGAACATTATTTAACCAATCTCTAATTTCACTATCTTTATAGCTATTGTTATATGGTTGAGCTGTATCATAGAACTTATTATCTATTATGCTTTCACATAATAACATCACTTTATTTTCTTCAGTAGAGTCAACCTCTACTATTCTCCATTTTATAGGCTCAAACTTGAAATAATATGTCTCTTCAGCAGTAACTATGGTGCCATTAGAAAAAGAACAAGGTGAATCCTCCGAATACACGGTAGCAGATTCAACTTTGGCATAATAAAAGCCATCATTTCCTAAATAGCGACCACGATCATCTGGAGTTTCCCCTATTATATCTACACCTTCTGCCTTTATTGTTTGAGGATATTCACCAAAATAAAGATATTCACCATCAACTGCATACTTACCATCTGCAGCTACACGATAATAATGCTCACCCCAAACATCAACTTCAAAAACTTCCTCTCTGCAATTGCCTGCTGGATCAGTTGCGGAAATTTTAATTTGTAGAGTATTACCGACTTGTTTATCTCCTTTAATAATTGTTGTTGTAGTTTCAATACTTTGACCAAAACTATCTTTAGCACCTGCACCAAATAGCCCATTACTTATCATATTATTTTCTCTTATAAACGTCATTGTATCATAATATTCTACAACAGGTTCAGCATAGACTTTTATGCCAGTTATTGTTTTTTCCTTTTTTACACCACCCTTTCCAGTAGCAGATAGTTTTACGCTAATTTCTCCACCGCCTACTTTACTACCTTCAACAAGAGTAGCTGTAACTGCTACTTTTTCACCATCATTGCCTTTGATAGTTGCACCAAATAAATCGGCATTAATTTCATCCATTGCTTTAATTGCAAGTTTTTCTGTATTGTACTGAAAATCCTCTAGAGCATACTCAACCTCAGCATTGTTATCGCTACCAGTGCGCTTTTTAAAATAGACAACTAAAACAATGCTTGCTGCGACTAATACTAAAATAAGAACTACCGCCCAAATAATTTTTGATGATTTAGACATGAGATTTTCCTCCCTGCTTATTTAAATTTTTTGTATTTTTGCCTTTTAATAGTTGGTATTTGACATATGTCCCTATCATAACTATACTTTAAAAATATGCAACTGTAAATAGGCACATCTTGCCATTTTCTCTAGCTTTTAATATAAAAAAACCAGAAATAACCTTTTGATTATTCCTGGCGTAACTTTGATTTATTATGACTATATCTCTAAGATATCTTAACTACCAATTTAGGTGTGTATCAAGACTTTGTATATGCATCAAAGTAAATCCATACAGCTAGAACATAATTTTATATCTCTAAAATATCTTGACTGCAAATCTAGGTATACATTAAAACTTTGTATACGTATTAAGGTCAATCCATACAGCGGGAACAACACCAAAAGCCTGATGATTAACTATAAATGGCTTAGTGCTTCCGTCGCTTTGAACAGCTAAAGATTTAGATTTTTTGTCATCATTTAGAGGAGAACGAGTCCACCAAATACCATTGCGGTAATAACTATTACTTTCATCTAATTCACAAAAAGCACCATTTGCTAAGCTATAATCACTTACTTTTCTTTCTCTTAATTTGTCTGCTGTTAACTGATAATATTTTCCATATGCTGTCTCATTTTTAAATCCATATTCAGCATTTGTTATTTCCTTATAACTTAATAAAAACATTTGCTTTTGGTGCATGTTGTTTGATGCATTTGGATTAGGAGAAATTCCCGTACTTAATGCACTATTATCTATCGTAGTTTGTATATTGTGGCCTTTTTCAAAGGCAGAAAAAGCAGTTGAATAAAAACCACCTGTCTGATTATCGTTTAACCACTTGCTAATTTCACTGTCTTCATAACTATTGTTACATGGTTCACTCAAGTCATATAGCCTATTATCTAAAATACTTTCACAAAACAAGAATACCTTAGTTCTATTTTCTAAAGAATAATCTGCATCAATTATTCTCCATTTTATAGGCTCGAACTTGAAATAATATGTCTCTCCAGTAGTAACTACAGTAGTTCCATCAGAAAAACAAAAAGGTTTATCATCAGAATATGTGATTGCAGATTCCACTTTAGCATAATAAAATCCATCACTTCCCAAATAGCGACCACGTTCATTTGGAGTTTTCCCTATTATTTCTACACTTTCTGCTTTTATTGTTTGTGGATATTCGCCAAAATAAATGTACTCTCCATCTTTTGCATAATTACCCTTGGCATCCACACGATAATAATGATCTCCCCAAACATCAACACTAAAAATTTCCTCTTTGTAATTACCAGCTGGGTCAGTTACAGTAATTTTAATTTTTATAGTATTTCCCTCTTTTTTCTCGCCTTCAATAACTGTGGCGGTAGTTTCAACACTTTGACCAAAGCTATCGATTGCTTCTATACCAAATACCTGATCGTATGCTGAATCGCTTTCTCTTATAAATTTAATAGTGTCATGATATTCTAGTGTAGGCTCACTATATACTTTTATACCAGTTATTATTTTTTCCTTTTCAATGCCGTCTTTTCCAATAGCAGATAGTTTAACACTAACTTCTCCACCACCTACCTTACTACCTTCAATAAGAGTAGCTGTAACTGCTACCTTTTCACCATCATTACCTTTAATGGTTGCACCAAACAAATCAGCATTAATTTCATCGCTTGATTTAATTGCAAGCTTTTCTGTATTGTATTGAAAATCCTCTAAAGCATACCCTGCCAAATTATTTCTAGCACACTTTGTTAAATAAAAAATTAATAGTGCTAAAATTATAACTATCACTATGACTAAAATTATAATCAAAATACGTTTTTTTGATGACTTTGATGACTCTGCTGGCTTTGACACAACAAAATCCTCCTCATATGATTATAGATGTTTTAATAGATTATTCTTGCCCTATAAATATTTATGTCTATGTCCTTAAGGATACCTAACAAAAGGGGTTTTGTAAATGATTTAGCCATAATTACCTAATTTCCTACTCGCAATAAAAACACCAGAAACAACTCTTTCTTTGCTTCTGGTGCTAATTAATTTTATATAACTATCTAAGCTTTATATCTTGCTATCTTGTGATGTTTCTAAGTTATATCATAAAAATGTTAAGCATTAAGCTATTGTTACATTTATCCATAAGGCAGGTACAATGCCAGAGATTACCATATCAACACTAGGATTATAATTAACCTGACCACTGCTGTTAACTCCTCGCACAAAAGTACTTTTCCAATATGCAGGTGAACGCAATATCCAATCCCCATTTATACTGCCTGTTAAACTTTGATTAACTCCCATAAACTCACTATATCCACTCGCAGCTTTTTGTCTTGCTTGATCGTTAGTAGTACTAATTTCATTAAAGTCATATGTAGTATTTATTACTTCTTGAAAGCTAAGCAAAAATACATTATCAGAAGTATTGATACAAGCATATGGATTATCATCAGATTCTGTTGGCAATTTAGTGCTGGCGTCACTATTATCTATTGTCGTTTTTATAATTACATTTTTTTCATTTTGAGTATAGAAGGCGTTGTTGTAAAAATCATCATTTAGCCAAGCTCTAATTTCACTTTTTTCATAGTTGTTTGCATATGCTCCTTCATCATTAGTTCCTGCATAAGATTCGTTATATCTCTTGACATCTAATATTTTTTCACTGAACAAAAATACTTTATTGTTAACTGAATCTTCTTCTAATATTCTCCACAATATACGTTCTACTCGAAAATATCCATTAGCGGTGCCTGTTCGATTAGATTTTTTAGCATACAAGAAGCCGTCACTACCTAAATAATATCCTTTAGTATTAGGATTTTCAGCCATAGTTATTGCGCTTAAATTTGCTTTCGTTTGTGGATAATGACCAAAGAAAACATAATTGCAACCTTCTGCAGGTTCACCGAAGTTATTTACTCGTTCATAAACTGGATCTTCTACCACTTCAAGATCAAATGTTATACTTTCAGTTTGATTTACATTGTCTGTAGCATAAATTTTTATAGCAAGCTTCGTGCCAATATCTTTATTCCCACCAACAATCTCTGTAAACAATTCAAGGTCTTCTCCAAAACTATCTTTTGCTGTCCCAAATGTCACACCTTCAATTGGGGCACTTTCTCTTATATCTGTTATGCCCATATTTCGAGTTATTATGGGTTTTCCATAAACTTTTACATCAGGAATATCTTCTGTAATAGCGTTACCAGCAATATCTCTTGCAATAACTTGAACTGTAACTGTCGTACCAGCAGTTTGAGTTCCCCAAATTATTTCTTGATTTATAAATTCTTTGTCAATTGGATTTCCAAAGCTATCTAGCACTAATATGCCTAAATTTGCATCATTAATTTTGTCGCTAGCCTTTATTCTAACATCATCAATAGGCATTTGAATCATTGGCTTTCCATAAACTTTAACATTGTCTATTGTTATTTTTTTAGTAAGTCCATGTTTCCCTGTGGCAGTTACAATTACAATAGTTTCTTGCCCACCTACTCTAGTACTAGTATCAGGAGCTATTGCTGTAATGGTTACCTCCTCATTATCACTAGCACTTATTATATTGCTCAATAAGCTCACATCTATATCACCTTCTTCTGTAATTACAAAATTTGCTGGCACAATGCCAAAATCATTTAGATAATAAAATTTTGCATAAATACTTAAATCATGTGTAGGTGGATTGTTTTTAAAATATTCTTTAGTAACAACTGTTTGGTCTTCTAAAACCCATCCTAAAAAATGCTTACCATCTACTTCTGGTTTTTGGGGAAAAGAAAACCCACCATCAGCACTTACCAAGGCAACTTCTTCCCCTTCAACTTTAAATGAAATTTGTACTGGCTCTTTAGAAGAGCCACCGCCTCCTCCACCGTCTCCTCCACCACCACATGCAATTAAACTTAAACTCAGCAGTAGTGTCAACGTGAATACTAAAATCAATGTCATCTTTGAAAACTTTTTCATTTGTCTTTTTCTCCTTTTCCTGTTTTTAAGTTCTGCTTTTGGGTTTATATACCTACTTTAAATATAACTTTTAGAAGGAAAAATGTAAACATTAACCGTTGGTCATTAAGAATTAATAGAGCATAAAAACACCAGAAACAACTCTTTCATTGCTTCTGGTGTTAATTAATTTTATATGACTATTTAGCCTTATATCTTGCTATCTTGTGATGTTTCTAAGTTATATCATAAAAATGTTAAGCATTAAGCTATTGGTATATTTATCCATAAACCAGGTACAATTCCAGCAGATACATTAACTTGAACATCGCCTATTGCACCAGTTGCCATAACCATACGTGCCTTATCAGCATCTACTGAAGGAGAGCTTAACCACCAAACACCATTTTGAGTTTCAGCACTAAATGACACTGCATTTGCCCTACTATAGTCACTTATGTATTTTTGCCTTGCAGAATCCTCATTAAATCCCCAAGTGACATCTTTTGCTTGAGCCTCACTTAAGACAAATATTCCATCAGCAGGCGCAGGCTTTATCAGTCCTCTTTGTTCCGCGTAAAATGCCTTTTGATAAAATCCATCATTTGCATTAAGCCAAGAGTCTATTGTGTTATTTTTATACACATTATCATATGGTTCAGTTGCATCAAATTTCATACCATCTAATATATTCTCACTAAATAAAAACCATGATTCAGCTTCAAGAGGAGTTAAAATTTTCCAAAATATACGTTCCACTTGAAAATAATATGAATTTGACCCAGAAATCCCTTTTCCATTTGAAAATTTTGCTTCAGGAATAACACCTGCAGTAGTTCTTTTAGCGTATAATAATCCATCACTACCTAGATAATACCCTTTTGCATTTGGAGCATTTTCATTTAATATCTCTACTTCCTCATTTTTGATCGTTTTTGGATATGAACCAAATAGAAGATAGCCGCTAGGCGTTGATTCAGGCATTCCAGCACCATTTACATATGTGCAAATAGGATCTTCTTTTACCAAAACATTAAATTCAATAGAACCTGAATATAAACTATTTTCTATATTTGAATCTTGGGCAGTAGCTTTTATTCTCAAATTAGAGTCGATGTCTTTATTTCCGCCAATTATTTCTGTAGTTACAACAATTGGCACATCAAAACTATCATAGGCTTTTAATTGAAAATGCGAACAATCAACAACATCACTTTCTCTTATTTCCGTGATAGCCTCATCACGTTCTATCCTAGGATTTCCATAAACTTGTATACCTTCAACAATTTTAGCCTCTGCCTCGTTACCTAAATGATCTTTTGCAGTAAATTTAACTTTAATTGTTTCGCCACCTACTGGCTTATTACCTGCCATACCCTCTAATATTTCTTCTGTTATATTGAGTTTGGTGCCATGACTATCATTTACATAAATACCAAGAGCTGAACTAATTGATGTAGCATCCTCTCTGATTTTACTCTTTATAGTGCCAGGTATTACAGGTTTTCCATAAACTTTTATACCAGTAAATTCTTTGGTTTTCTTTATCCCGTGTTTCCCAGTAGCAGTTACTGTTACTGTAGTAAAATTGCCACCCTTTCTATTATCAGGTGCTGTTGCTGTAATTGTTACTGCTTCCCCATCACTAGCACTTATTATGTTATTCAATAAGCTTACATCTATGGCACCAGTTTCTTTAATTGCAAAATTTGCTGGCATAGCACCAAAATTACCTAAAGAATAGAATTTTGCAACAACAACTACATATGGTGCGATTGTTCTACCCTTAAAATAATCTTTCGTTATAGGTGTTCCGTCCTCTAAAGCCCAGCCTGTAAAAAATTTATCTAAAACTTCTGGGTCGTCAGGGAATGTAATCTCACCACCGTCTGAAACATTAATTTTATATTCTGGCTTACCTTCAACTTTAAATACAATTTCTTTGTTTTCCTTAGGATCACCACCACATGCAATCAAGCTTAAACTCAGTAGTAGTGTCAATGCCAAGACTAAAATCAATGCAATCTTTGAAAACTTTTTCATTTGTCTTTTTCTCCTTTTTTATATTTTTTAAGTCTTACTCTCAAGTTTGCATACTTACTTAAAATATAACCCCAAAAAGAGCAAATGTAAATATGGTACTTTTAAAATTCATAATTGCAAAGGTATAAAAATATCACCGCCAAAATGACAGTGATATAATAAGTTAAATTCACAAATTAATAGAGTAAATTCTAAGTTTTAAAAAAGTTCACTTCTAAAAAATGCACACTAAAATGTTTTGATTATTCCATTTTCTAAGTCCTTAATGTTATAGATATTAGCTGATACATCAAAGGTTTCTTTTAGATTGTTTTTAGCAGAGATCCAGCCTATTCCATCGGTAAACCAAACAAATTTAAATCCTTTAATTTCTTTAGATTCTATGAAAAGAGTTTTATAGCTTCTAGCTGTTTCATTTAGCTTTGAGCCTTGACTTGCATAAAAATTGCATTCACAGCCATAGACGCATTTTGAAGACATTATTACAAAATCAAATATTTTTTCTGTATCGCCCTGGTTTGATATTTTTGAAAGATCTAAATTTGCAAATTTTTCTAAATCAGATAACCGCATTGCCTAAAATAATTTTTATCTTTTTGATATCCAGCTTTTACTATGTATGATTCAACTAAATCTTCCATCAAAGTGCCGCCTCTATTTTTTCTACCATGAGAACCTAGACCAACCTCTACACCTAGCACATAGTCTGCTAAATTACTAACTATATTATTTTCTAGCAAATTAAATATTCCAGTTTCTCGCATAAAATATTTATATTGCTCAATACTTTTACTCATTGTCTTAAATTCATACCTAATAGAACCTTTGTCATCTGTGCATAAAATTTCAAGCTCTCTTTTAGCAAGTAAAATCGGGATAGCCTTTAAAACTCCAGGATGTCTTAAAATTAATGTTTCAAAATCATTTTCTATATCATTACTGCCAACTAAAGAATTTAAAAGATCAATTTCTCGTTTAACCTTTTCTATGTTTTTATATGCTGTATTGTAATCAGTATAGTATGAATAATTTGCTATACTTTTACGAAATGTTTTAAGCCATTTATTAAAATCTCTTTTCATAATTACCTCAATAATTTGTGATGATTACTTCTTCTACATTACCACGTTTTGTCGCATCAGAGTTGATAGCTCTTTTTGCTTCAATAACTTGTATGCTAAAACCTTGATATAACTCATTAATAAATGCGGTATTATGATTGCTTAACATTACCTTAACACCTTTTTTATCTAATTCTTTAAATAGCTTTGACAACCTAATTTGGCTATCTTTACCAAAATCATCTTTTGAGTATGAAGTAAAAGTAGCTTTATCTTCAAAGGTGTCATAAGGCGGATCAAAATACACAAAATCATTAATTGTTGCATCTTGAACTGCTATGACAAAATCTGTATTTAACACTCGAATGTCATTTGTATCGAAATATTTTTTTATATTGTTCATATTATTTAAATCAAAAGAATTTACCTTGTCTTTTTTCCCAGACGGCACATTAAAGTATCCTTTTGAATTAACTCTATATAATCCATTAAAACAAGCTTTGTTAAGATATATCATGCGAGCTGCCCTTAAATCCAAAGGTAAATCATTAAAGCTAGCATCTCTATCCATTTCTCTAACTTTGTAATAATACTCTTCACTATGTAAATTATTATGCTCTATTAAATTTTCAATTAATTTGTTGTATGAAGTGTTACTTTTAAAACATTTGTATGCAGCAATCAACTCACCATTGATGTCATTGATAACGGCATTTTTAGGCATAACTGCAAAAAATAAAGCTCCGCCACCAACAAAGGGTTCATAATATCTGTCAAATGATTCTGGCATTGCCTCTATTAATTTTGATAAACTTTGTGCTTTACCACCTGCCCATTTTACAAAAGGCTTTAACTTAACATCATCTTCAATGTCAAAAAGATCTTTTATAGGAACATTCAATGCTTGGCTAATTTTATATATAGTTTCAAGTGTGACATTAATTTTGCCTTGCTCAATTTTCGAAATTTGTGCTCTTTCAATACCCGATCTTTCAGAAAGTTGAACTTGTGAAAAGGAAGATTCAGATCTCAATTCTTTAACTTTATTGCCAAATAATTTTTGCATTTGCGGTTTCTCCATTTGATGTTATATGAGCATTATAACACACATTTAATACAAGTGTATCAAAAAAATATCACCGCCAAAATGACAGTGATATAATAAGTTTAATTCACAAATTAATGATTAGTTTTATTTCTTCATTCCACCTGACATTAGCATAACCATAACCGCTTTTTGTGCATGCAGACGATTTTCTGCTTCGTCAAAAATTTCTTTAGCATGAGCTTCAAAAATTTCTTCCGAAATCTCTTCACCTTTATGAGCAGGTAGACAGTGTTGAATAATTGCATTTTCTGCAGCGACAGCCATAACTTCATCTGTGATTGCAAAATCTTTAAATTTCTCTTTTCTAGAAGAAACTTCTTTTTCATGTCCCATGCTTGCCCATACATCAGTAAATAACACATGTGCACCTTTTGCGCCCTCTAAAACATTGTCAGTAATTTTAAAATTAGGATGGCCTTTTACAAATTCTAAAACCCTTGGTGAAAGTGTTGAAGCATCGGGTGTGATTAAAGTAAAATTCATTCCCATCTTTAAGCATCCAACAATTAGTGAGTTTGCCATATTGTATGAGTCCCCTATAAAGCAAGCATTCAACCCTTTAAATGTTTTGAAATATTCCCTAATAGTCATAAGATCTGCTAAAACTTGGCATGGGTGAAATTCATCTGTTAAGCCATTGATAACTGGGACACGAGAATATGCTGCAAGCTCTTCTACATCTGATTGCTTGTATGTTCTAATCATTATTCCATCAACATATCTATCAAGCACTCTTGCCGTATCTTTTACTGATTCCCCTCTTCCTAGTTGAATGTCATTTGATGATAAAAATATTGCTTGTCCACCAAGTTCAAACATGCCAACTTCAAATGAAACCCTAGTCCTAGTTGATGACTTTTCAAATATCATCGCTAGAGTTTTGTTTTTTAATTTTTGATGTGAAATGCCATCATATTTGCATTCTTTTAATTTATCCGCAAGGTCTAATATTTCTAATATTTGCTCAGTTGATAAATCTAATAATGTTAATAAATCTTTCATTTTTCTATCTCCAATTTTATTTTTCTTTTATAGTTTAGGCATCTATTTCAAGTGTTTAGAGTGCCTATTTAAGATGTTTTGGTTTAATGCTAAAATACTATTTACTTTTAGAAAGCACATTAAAACATCTATTTTTCAATGTTCTTTTTTAAGATTTGAAGACCTTTATCTATTTCTTCATATGTTATATTAAGTGGTGGCAATAGCCTTACATTATCTTTTGCAGTTAAGATTAATAGACCATCTTTTTCACATGCCGCTCTTACATCTTTACCTTTTTTATCTTTGACCTTTATGCCTATCATCAAGCCAAGTCCAGTCAACTTTTCTACATTTTTAAACTTAGAAATTTCATCTCTAATGTATTTTGCTTTAGCATTAATCTCATCTACAAACTTGCTATCTTCAAAATTTGAAAGCACATATTTAACTCCTGAAAGTACCGCTGGATTTCCGCCAAAAGTTGTACCGTGATCACCATAGGCATAAACATCTGCTGTTTTTTTATTAAATAAACATGCAGCAACTGGAAGACCTCCACCAAGCCCTTTTGCAAGTGTAATTATATCAGGTTTTAATCCTAGTTTTTGTGATGCTAGAAAACTTCCACATCTTCCAACTCCAGTTTGAACTTCATCTACTATAAATAAAATGTCATTTTTATTACAATATTCTTCAACTGCTTTGAGTAGTTTTGCATCTAAATTATTTACACCGCCCTCACCTTGAACAATTTCTGCCATAATTGCACCAGTATCTTTTGGTAATAAATTAAAAATATCTTCGTTAAATTCTAAATTCTTTATTTTAGGAGTAAAAGGATTAAAGTATTTGTGAAATGACTTTTGACCATTGGCTTTTAACAAAGTTATTGTTCTTCCATGAAATGAGCTATTTAATGTTACAATACATTTTTTCTTGTTTTTTTGAATATGAGCATATTTTCTTGCTGCTTTAATAGCACATTCATTTGCCTCTGCTCCTGAGTTTGCAAAAAACACCTTTTCCATGCCTGCTAGCTTTACTAATTTTTCAGCCACCTCAATTTGAACATTATTATGATAAAGATTTGAAATATGTTGCATTGTTAAAAGCTGGTTATACACAGCTTTTGCAAAGCCTTCATTTGCAAAGCCTAAAGAATTTACCCCGATGCCACTTGTAAAATCTATATATTCTTTACCTTCGCTATCATAACATGTGCTACCTTTTCCTTTTACAATCTCTATACCAGATCTTGCATAAGTTGAGGCAATATACTTTTTATCTTTTTCTTTAAAATCCATTTTACTATTCCTTATATATTTAATTTTGCTAACCCTAATTTTTTATTTTTCTACAAACAAGTTTCCTTTTTACTATGCTATTTAATTAAACATCTTTAAATAAAGTTCCAATACCAGAATTTGTATACATTTCAATTATGATTGAGTGCGGAACCCTGCCATCAATAATTAGTGCCTGTGGAACTCCGCGTCTAATTGCTTCTTCACAGCAAGAAACTTTAGGAAGCATACCTGCAGAAACAACACCAGATTTGATAAGCTGTGGAATTTCTTCTAAAGTTATTTCTGGAATCAATGAACTTTCATTATTTTTATCTTTCAACACGCCTCTGGTGTTTGTTAAAAGCAACATGCTAGTTGCTTTCAAAGCAGCTGCAATTCTTGCTGCAGCAGTATCAGCATTAATATTTAATATTTGTCCATTTTTGTCTGTTGTTACAGTTGATATAATTGGAATATATCCATCATCAAGCAAAGTGGAAACATAGTCAGCATTGACATTTAATATTTCTCCAACAAAGCCATATTTTTCCGATTTAATTTCAGCTTCAATTAGCAATCCATCAGAACCACTAAGTCCAATAGCTTTACCACCCTTTTGATTTACCATTGCAACTAAAGACTTATTGACCTTTCCAGCTAAAACCATTTGCACTATATCTGCAGTTTGAGCGTCAGTATATCTTAAACCATCAACAAATGAACTTTTGTGATTAATTTTATTTAGCATTTCCTCAATCTCAGGTCCACCACCATGAACTAAAACGACTTTAACACCAGCTAAACGAAGTAGCACAATATCACCTATAACTGAATGCTTTAAATTTTCATCAGTCATTGCATTGCCACCATATTTTATGACTACAACTTTACCATGATATTTTTGCATATATGGTAGTGCATCCGTTAAAACTTGAGCTCTGATTTCATTTGACAACATAACTATTCTCCTTGTATATGGTTACCTAAATATATACTTTAGGTTCTGTATTCTGCATTTATCTTTACATATTGATATGTTAAATCACATCCATACGCATTTGCAAAACTTGTGCCAGAATTTAAATTTATATCTATTATTACCTCATCTGAATCTAAAACTTTATGAGCAAATTCATTGTCAAATTTTTCGCCATATCCTTTTTCACACACTTGAACCACTCCATTTTTAGACTCTAAACTTACATCAATTTTTTCGACATCTACATCGCAATCTGCATATCCTATGGCACATAGAATTCTTCCCCAATTTGCATCAGATGCAAACATAGCAGCTTTTAAAAGATTTGAAGATATTACACTTTTTGCAACCTTTTGAGCTTGTGCTTCATCTGCAGCATTTGTGACTTTTGCAATTAAAAGTTTAGTTGCACCTTCACCGTCTCTTGCTATAAGCTTAGATATATCAGTTAAAACTTTGAAAAGTCCATTTTTAAAATCAGCATATTCAATAGATTTTTCATCTACGATTTCACTATTTCCAGCAAGTTTTGAGTTAAATAACATTGCCATATCATTGGTAGAAGTATCTCCATCAACACTTACCATGTTTAAAGTGTTAGAAATGACATCCTTAAAAGCTTTTTCCATTAAAACATTTGATATATTAATATCTGTAGTTATGAAACAAAGCATTGTTGCCATCTTTGGATTTATCATTCCACTACCTTTTGCAACAGCGGCGATATATCCTTTTGTATTTCCAAATGGAATTTCTACAACAGACTCTTTTTCTATGAGATCTGTTGTCATTATTGCTGTAGCAAAATTTGTCCCGCCATCAACTGAAAGCCCTTCTTTTAACTCATTAATCCCATTTTTTATGGGATCTAGGGACATCTCTTCACCAATAACACCAGTTTGAGCAATTATTACATCACTTGTTTTAATCCCTAAAGCTTTAGCTACTATAGTACACATTTCAACTGCAACTTCATATCCATTTTTATTACAAGTATTGGCATTTCCACTATTGACTATTAAAGCCATGCTTTTTCCATTATTAAGGGTCAAATGCTCTTTTGTAACCTCAATAGATGCACCTTTAACTTTATTGGTTGTATAAACACCTAGAACATCAGCAGATGTTTTGCAAAAGATTAAACCCAAATCTTTTTTGGATTTATTTTTCCTAATTCCAGCATGTATTCCTGATGCTTCAAATCCTTTTGGCGTACAAATACTTTTAAACTTATTCATTTTATCCCTCATTAAAATACTGCAGGCACTAAGGTAAGACCTTCATCTTCTTTTAGACCAAGTTTTATATTCATATTTTGTATTGCTTGCCCTGCAGCACCTTTCACCATATTATCTATTGCGCTAACTATTACAATGGAATTAGTATTATCATCATATGTTAGTGAAATGTCACAGTAGTTTGACATCTTAACTCCATTTATATTGACCTTTGCAAAATCATCATATATACGAACAAATTTAGAGTTTTTATAAAAGTCTTTATATATACCAAGTAGTGTTTCTTTATCATATTTACCATTTACTTTTACAAAAATGGTTGAAAGAATTCCTCTATTTACGGGCAATAGATGTGTTGCAAGATTAACATTTACTTTTTTGCCTGCAAGTTTTGTAAGCTCTTGTTCAATTTCAGCAATATGCCTATGGTTTGCTATTTTATATGCATTAAATCCTTGAGATGCCTCTGGGAAATGTGTTGCATCACTAAGTTTTTTCCCAGCTCCCGTTATCCCAGAAGCTGAAGAAACAAAAATGTTTTCATTAAATGTAATATTATTTTTAAGGATTGGAGCAAGACCTAAAATTATACTTGTTGGATAGCAACCAGGATTTGCAATTATATTTTTACCTTTTAACAATTCTTTATGAAGTTCTGGTATGCAGTATATAGAATTATTATGTAAATCTTTATGTTTAAAATCACAGCCATACCATTTTTTGTATATAGCTTCTTCTTCTAATCTAAAGTCTGCACCTAAATCTATTACTAATTTACCTTTTGCTTTTGCAACAATTTCTTCAGAAAGCGAATGTGGCAAACAAACAAAAATAACATCACTTTTCAAAATAACTTCATCTGCATTTGTTAACTTTTTATCATATATGTTTAAAACTCCAGGATAAACATCTGATAAAGCTTTATCTTCATATGAAACAGAACTTATTGCAACAACTTCAACTCCACTATGGTTTTGAAGTAGCCTTAATATCTCTATTCCTACATAACCTGTTGCACCAATAACTCCAACTTTTATTGTCATTTTTATCACCTATGTATTTAATAATAAAACTATAATATAATAAAAAAACGAATATGACAAGTATTTTATGCATATTTTTGAATAAACTTCCAGCAAATTGAATATATATTTACTTTTAAACACTTTTTATGCAATAAAACTGAATATCCATGCATAAATATAAACTTTATGCCACTTTTTTTAATTTTTTATGCAAAATAATGGGACTATTGAGAAACGACATATAGATGCAGTTATATTTCAACTAACACCAAAAATAATCCTCCTCTCCTATGTTTATATTTTGATAAGAAAAGAACTGTTAAAAAATTTTTAGTTTCCTTAACAGCCCCTCAAAGTATTATTTATTTAAACTTAATCTTATTTAATGCCTTTTCTCTCTTTATATTCTGCGACCATTAATTTTACACCTTCTCTCCAAGGCATTTGTGGTTCAAACCCAAGTTCCTTTTGAGCTTTTGTAGGCAAAAAGTAAAAGTCATGCCCAGCATGTTGTATTCGCATTTTTGTAAGGATTGGCCCATTTTTTATTCTAAATAATTTGTATATTCCCTCTAAAAATGATGCTGCTAGCATAGCCACCCAATATGGTGTAAATAGTTTTGGTGTTTTTACCCCAAGTTCTTTGGATATTGCTTCAACCCATTCTAGCCAATTAATTTTTTCTCCAGAAACTATATTATATGCATCTCCACCTGTACCAAACTCAAGTGCTCTACATAATCCTTGAACTAAATCTGTAATATATACTCTTGAAATTAAAAATTGACCTTTGCCAATAAATCCCATTTGACCTTTTAAGATTGCATCCATAATTGGTCCTTGAACAGTTGTGTCTCCAGGTCCATAAACAGTGCATGGTCTTATACATACAGTTTTCATCTCTTCAGAGTTAAATGCTCTAACCATATCTTCTGCAATCCTTTTTGTTTTAGGATAAAAGCATTTTGAAGGATAATATGTGCCATCTTCAGTTTCTTCAACGTGTCCAAAAAATCCATGAATATCGATAGAGCTTATAAATAAAAAGTTTTTAACTCCTGCATCTTTAGCTAAATTCATTAACTTTTTCGTTGCATCAACATTTATTTCATAAAAGCTTTCATATGAACCCCAGTCTGAAACACGACCAGCAGCATGTATTACATCTGTTGCTTCTTTTGGATATTCATATTCTTTTGTTAAGTCTGCTTCAAGAAATGAAAGGTTAGGATTGTCTAGTTTTATAAGTTGATCTGCTATTACCCTATCCATAGCAATAACCTTTGCACCTTCACTAAGAATGTATTTCACTACTTCTTTTCCTAAAAAACCAGAAGCTCCTGTAACTAAAAATGTACGAGCCTCGGCATTTGCAAATATTTTTCCCATTAGACACCTCCAATCATCCAAAATGACCACATGCATTTTGAAACACTTTGATAATTAAATTATCAATTAAAAAAGCTTATGTTGTCAATATGGGAAATCAACACAAGAAAAAACAAAAAATTATAAAGCCCTTAACCTTTTATGTCTCATTTAAGCACCTTCAAATAACCATTTTTATTAGCACCAATTCCCATCTCTTTCAAATTAGATATGTTTTTATCTATAGCAGTCTTGCCTAAATCACACACACTCTAATTGGAGTTTTGTTATGTTGTTATTATTCTGTATTTCCGCTAATATTTTTATTTGAGATTTAATTAAAGATTTATCACCCCGTTTATCACCCACTTTATTACCCACTTTATTACCCACTTTATTACCCACTTTATTACCCACTTTATTTATTCTTGAAAATGGGATTGTGACACAGATAGTGTTTTCTTTAATGGATATAGGTTTTTTAAAATACTTGTCTATGATGGACAGTTCTCCTTGATATTCCTAATTCAACAACAAGTGTGTCATAAGGTATGTTTGGATTATTAATTAACTCAAGTAGTATTCTTTTTTCATTATCGTTCAATTCATCTGAAAGATTTTTGCCATCATTTTTGCCAATCATCCAACATTTTTGCCAAATCTACTAACATTTTTGCCAAATCTACTAACATTTTTGCCATTATAATACAGGTTTCTTGGCAAATACATGAACATAATAGAGCTTAAATGGCAAAAATCTAATACTTTGCTAATCGTTTTCGTTAAATTAGGGCTGACTCAAAAGATGCGCTTACTCTGAAAATTAACGAATCATTGAGACATATTAAATTTTCTATTTTGCACTTGTCCCGAATAATGCATTATATTCGGGACAAAAAACTCTTCCTTTTTATACATCTTTATTTATTGAGTTCAATTTCCAATGTCTTTAAACCTTTCATCAGTTTATCAAAATCTGGGTAAGCTCCATACATCATCTCTTTCATCGCATCATAATCTTCCTGTATCTTAGCAAAACGATATTCATCGGGTACTAATCTTATTTTCCCATCAAGAACATCTTCATATTTTGCCCATTTTCTTGGATAAAATTTAATTTTGAAATTTGCAACTTTTTTCATTAATTCTATATCACGGATTGCAGATTCTTTAACCGGTGAACTTGCCATATTATATAAATCATAATAGTGCCTCGCATATCTACGTGGCATATCTAAAATTTTAGGTCTATTGGCTTCATGATGCAATATTGTTGCTTTTTCCCAAAAGGTTCTTTCTGGTGCTATAGTTCTAATTTCAATTTTTTCTTTAAATATATTTGGATATACCTCAGCAATCATAGGTTCAATTTTTGCTTTAATAGCGGGATCCCATGCTGCAAGGCTTCCAATCTCCAATCGTATGTTCTGCATCAAATAAGATGAAGAAAATATTTTAGGATATTCAAAAAGTACAGTTTGAGGGTTTTCCTTGTCAATAAAAAGCTTAAACTCTGATTTCAAAAGCTTTCTAAAGTCCTCTTCTATTTCTGGCAAAAATTTAGTTTTAAGAAATTCCTCCGTCTTTACATTAATTTTCTTGTTAAACTTATCTTGTCCAGTATTTGAACGTTCTTCCCAAGGCTCATCTTTTGCATATCCTAAGGCTCTCCAATCCAGTATAAGGTCTATATCCTCGGAAAACCTTTCAATTAACTTAAAACATTTTGAAAGTGAGGTTCCACCCTTAAATGCAAATGTTTCCTTCCATTTGCTCGCATGAAATAAATAGTCTAAAACAAAACTCACCCAGTAGTCTTTTTCTATAACAGCCTCTGTTATGCCCAATTTTGCAGATGTATTTATGCACAGAATTCGCAATTCATCTTTAGTTTCCATAAAAAATTTATTTGTCTTCATTTTTACATATCTCTCTTATTATTTCATAAACCCACGCTGCAACCGCAGTGGAGTCTTTTATTAGTTCTGTTTTTTCTTTTGGGGACAAATTGTTTTTTATTTTTTGTATATCTTTCTTTCTTACACCATCTTTGCCAAGAGCCTTAATTGCTTGAATAACGGTCGCTGTTTTTAAAGACATATTGGCAATTTCTCCGAGTTTTACTTTCTTAAATACTAAAATACTCTTACCTACCTGATATTCTTTATTTCGACCACTTGAAATATATATCCACTTGCTTGGAACTTGCGTCGATAGACCTAGGAGATTAAGTGCTGTATTCCCATATGGTGCGATATCCCAATTATATTTTCTAGCAATGGCGATTGCCAACTCGTGCATTGAAGGTGTAGCATATTCCTCAATTAACTCACAATATTCTGGGATATAATAAAACCCACTGATTACCCTGCTAATTTTTTTATCATTAACCAAACGGTTCAATGATTTTCTTGCCGTTTCATAAGAAGTTATCCCCAAAAAATCGTTAGCAATAAATACCTTTCCGGGATAGGATTCTTTGATGTTATTTTTAATTTGTTCTGCATATGATAACATTTCATCACCACCTTTGTCCCAAATATTGTATCATATTCGGGACAAAACATCAAATCTTTTTACCATATCACTATAATCTAAATTTAGAATGTTAATTCCAGAAGTAACTGCACGCTCATTAATAAAACAGGCATTTATTTTAAAAAGTCTATATTACAAAATACATTCCTTTAAATCATAACAAACAACCTCTTAAAAAGGCTATACTCAAAAAACTTTTAAAAAATAATATTTTTTTGAGTATTAGAGATTTGCATATTATGTTTATTTTTTATATTTAAAGCGATAGGAATATATCTAAAAGGCGAAATAGGTTATATTTAGCTATTGAACTAACAAGAATTTTTTACAAGTTGAAAGTTACAATCCGCCCTAAAACATCTTCTTCTAAAAAAAACTATAGATTTAATTTTTTATATGTTCTGTTTTAGAATATAAAATTAGTTTTCAATTTCAAATAACACCAGCGATAAAATTTTTTACTACTTGATACACTTCCTCAAATGGAGGCTTATTTATGTCTCCACCGAATCGGAATTTTTCATAAGAATGTTTTAAGTCGTCTATTCGATTTAAAAATCCATCGAATCGACCAAACTTCCTATTATTGCTTTTAAGTATATTCAAAACATCTCCACGGTTAAAGTCACAAACATGAGAGATATAATATAAATCTACAAGGTCCTTAATCCTTTGAAATATCTTATCCGAAGAAACAACATAAACCTTATCAGCTATCATTTGAGATATGACAACCCCTCGAAAGCATAAACCAGAAATCTCATAAATCTTAGTCATAGGTATTGAGCGATTAACATCCACATCCATAGTAAAAATCACTTCCTTGGATGCCATGTCTCTTAACTCAAACCCTGCAGATATATTATCACTGTATTTTCTATATGGAATTACTTTAAGATTAATGAAATTTTCATCTAGCGCTTTTTGGAAGGATTCTGCAATTTGTTCTATTGTGGGGGTAGAGCCTGAATTCCAGTTTGCATCTATATCAACAGTATGGCGAGTATCCTCAAAATATCCAGCCTCTAGTAAATATGCCTTCAACACCATAGAGCCTTTAAAACTCACTGGAATGCCACTAACATATATGGCTTTCATAACCTCATACATTAATTTTTCTTCTGCTGAAATTTTCATTAGTCTGTCTCTTATGCTTTATAATATTCAATTGCCTCTCTTGCGAGTCTTTCAAACTTTTCTTGATACACTGGAGAGATAGAAAGACCATCAAATTTTTCGTTATTAGAATAATAATAACGACTGACGGCCTCTGTAATTCCTTGCATATCTAGAATTGATTCGTTGGCAAATGCATCTGCAATTGTTCGGTTCAAATCCGTGTATTTAAAACCATTTTTACTCTCTACATCATAAGAGCTAATCCAGTTGCCAAGAACAACTACCCCATTATAATCAGTAACAGAATCAGCCCCATAAACCCATATGACATACTCATCGCTGCGCCCAGCAAAATTCCCTTGGCACATAAGAGCTTGATCTAAAGCAAACACTATATCATCACCCAAACATGCTTGTACAGCTTTTAACCATGTAATAGAGCCAATAAAATCACGTCGCCTAGGAAGATTTTTCTTTGTTGGATCATATTTTGGCAAGTTCGTGGTTCGCCTATTTATAAGATCCGCCTGAACACGTTGGCGAAGCAATTCAACAATATACTCTGGAGGCTTGCGAACACCTGTTTCCCAATTTTGAATTGTTCGAAACGGGATGTTGTATCTTGCGGCAAACTCGCTTTGAGTGTCTCCTAATTCAGTTCTCATTTCTCGTATAATCATATTTAAACCTCAAATATATAATACACCCAATGGGTGCATTTGTCAATATTTTTCAGAAAATAAAAGAAAAGTTAAAAGTGAGGTGTTTCTAAAATTAACCATTCAAGGTTAGACTAATAAATCTAACTCGAAAAACTTTTAAAAAATAATATTTTTCGAATATTTATAGATTTGTATATTATACTTATTTTTTACATTTAAAGCTATAGGGACACATCTAAAAAGCGAAATAGGTTATATTTAGCTATTGAACTAATAAGAATTTTTTACAAGTTCAACTTGTCGGAAATTCCGACAAGTTGAAAGTCACTTTAATTTAAACTTTACTTGTTTCTTGTTTTACTTTTTTATCAATTACATGTCTTGAGGCTAATTCTTTAAAAATATCTTTTGGCTCAATTCCCATTTCAACCATTAAAACCATAACATGATAAACTAAATCTGCAATTTCATAAGTTGTTTCTTCTTTTGAATTATTTTTAGCACCAACAATTACTTCAGTAGATTCTTCACCTACTTTTTTCAATATCTTATCTAGACCTTTTTCAAATAGATAAGTTGTATATGAACCCTCTGGCATTTCATTTTTTCTTTGTTGTAGCATCTCATATAGCTGCTTATATGAAAAAGCTTTATTTTTTTCACTTTGAAATAAGGTATTTTCAAAACAACTTTCAGTGCCCAAATGACATGCTGGTCCTTTTTTAATTACTTCTACAAGTAATGCATCTTTATCACAATCTGCAACAATAGATACAACCTCTTGAGTGTTTCCAGATGTTGCACCTTTATTCCATAACTCGTTTTTAGATCTTGAATAAAACCAAGTAGATTTTGTTTCAAGTGTTTTTTCTAAACTTTCTTTATTCATATATGCACACATTAAAACTTGCTTTGTATAATAATCTTGCACAACTGCAAGTACAAGTCCATTTGAATCAAATTTTATATCTTCTATTTTTACCATAATTTCTCCGTATAATAACATAGTTTGAATTTAACTAACACACGTAGTTTACCATATTATTTAACACCCTCTATATTTTTACTTTTATTCCATTTTCAAGTAGTTTCTTTTTAAGATCTAAAATGTTTATCTGCTTAAAGTGAAATACGCTTGCACCAAGTGCTGTAGATATTTCTGGTAAGGTTTTAAATAAAGCAATAAAGTGCTCCACACTTCCAGCGCCACCAGATGCAACAACTCTCATATTAACTCTATTTAAAACTGCTTCAAGTAAAGGTAAATCATAGCCACTTTTCATACCATCAGTATCAATACTATTTACTATGACTTCCTCTACCCCCTCATCTTCAGCTTTTTTAATCCAGTCTAAAGCCAAAATACCAGTACCTTCCTTGCCGGCTTTTGTAAAAACCTCATAACCAATATCCGTCTTTTTTACATCTACAGATAAAATGATACTTCGCCTTCCAAACTCTGAAACTAGATTTTTAAGTAACGATTTATCTTTAATTGCACCAGTATTAATAGAAACTTTATCTGCACCATTTAAAAAAGCATCGGCACAAGTTTCTATTGAATTTAAGCCGCCCCCTGCAATTAGTGGGATAGTCAAAAGTTTCTTTACTTCATGTAACTTGTCAAGATATAGAGTTTTTTGCTCACAAGATGCTGCAATGTCGTAAAAAGCTATTTCATCTGCTTTGCTATCTTCATAATATTTTGCAAATTCTAAAATGTCGCCAACTTCTTTAATATCTTTAAATTGGACGCCTTTTACAACTTTCCCGTTTTTTATATCCATGCAAGGTAAAATTTTCTTGTACATTTTGCTCCTTTATCTGTTTACTAAACTTAACGCTTTTTTAAGATTAATTGCACCAAGGTATAGGGCTTTCCCTATAATTGCACCATATACATTCATTGCACTTAAAGCAGAAATATCATCATATGAAGAAACTCCACCAGATGCTATTATATTTAAATCTAATTTTTCTTTTAGAGTCTTAAACACTTTTAGGTTTGTCCCTTCCATTGCACCATCTGTATCAATGTCTGTATATATTATTGTTTTGACCCCTGCATTTTGACATTTTTTGCAAAAATCCATCGCACTTATATTAGATGTTTCTTGCCAACCATGAGTTGCTACATAACCTTTTCTAGCATCAACACCAACTGCAATCTTGTCACCATACTTAACTACCGCTTCTTCTACAAAAGTAAAGTTAGTAACTGCTGTAGTGCCAATTATCAACCTTGTTACACCACAACTTAAGTATGTTTCTATTTTATCCATACTCCTAATGCCACCGCCTACTTGTATCTCTTCAAATCCAAGTGAAGCCACTTTTTTTATTTTATCAAAGTTCGTAACAATACCACTTTTAGCTCCATCTAAATCTACAATATGCAAACACTTTGCTCCTGCTTCTAAAAAAGACTTTGCTACTTCATATGGCTCGTCTGCATAAGTTTCAACCTTATCAAATGCACCTTTTGTAAGCCTAACGACTTTGCCATTTAATATATCTATTGCTGGAAATATCTTCATAAGCACCCTCTAGAGTTTTCCTTTTGTAGATGGAATTTCTGCTGCAAAATCTTTATCTATAGATATTGCTTGTCTAACAGCTCTTCCTAGACCTTTAAATACAGCTTCAACTATGTGATGCGAGTTTTTACCTGCAAGCTTTTTAATGTGTAGGGTTAAGCCTGCCGTTCTTGTAAAGGCCAACAAAAACTCTTCAATTAATTCTGCATCAAAGCTTCCAATTTTTGCTGGGAGGTCTTTTCCATCATCAGATAATTTTGTTGCTCTTAGTTCTACACCATATCCTAAATATGATCTTCCACTAAAATCTAATGCGACTGAAACTAAAGCTTCATCCATAGGTAAAAGACATTCGCCATATCTAACAATACCTTTCTTTTCTCCTAAAGCTTTCTTGAATGCTTCGCCTAGAGATATTCCAATATCTTCAACTGAATGATGATAATCAACGTCTACATCACCTTTACATAAAACACTTAAATCTATTTTGCTTTGATAGGTAAATAGCTCTAACATGTGATTAAAAAAACCACTTCCAGAATCTATTTTAGAAATACCACTACCATCTAGATTTAAATCTATATTAATATTGGTTTCGCCTGTTACTCTTTCAATCTTTGCTTTTCTCATATTTTCCTCTCTTTTTAATTTTATATATTCTAGGATACCATTAGGCTATGTTTTGATACCCATTGTTACTCTTATATAGGAATTTATTGCCTAATTAAATCTTTAGTTTCTTCGACTAAAGCTTTAACTTCTGTATCTGTCCCAATGCTAATTCTTACATATTCATTGATTCTTTCTTTAGAAAAATATCTAATTAATATGCGACGTTTTTTAAGCTCAAAATAATAATCTTTTGCAGTTATACCTTTTGGCTTTACAAATATGAAATTTGCTTTGCTGTCTAAAACCTCAAAACCCAAATCCCTCAATTCTTTGATTAGCCAAGCTCTAGTATTTTGTATTTTACCCGTATTTTCTTTAAATGTCCTTTCATCTTCAAAAGCAAGCTTTGCGCACATATCACTTAATCTATTTACATTATATGGATTAAAGGAAAATTTAATTTTATTTAGATCTTCTATTATATCTTTATTTGATATTGCAAAACCAATTCTTGCTCCTGCAAGTGAACGAGATTTTGATAAAGTTTGTGTGATGATTAAATTGTCATATTTGTTAACTAGAGGAATTGCGCTTTCTGCTCCAAAATCAACATATGCTTCATCTACAATTACAAGGTTTTTATTATTTTGAACTATGTATTCAATTTCTTTTAAAGATATTGCAAGACCTGTTGGTGCATTTGGATTTGCAAATATTACACCACCTTTTGCTCTAGCAAAAGCTTCAATATCTAAAGTAAAATCTTCTTTTAGCGGAATAGCATTGTATTTGAGTCCACAAAGTTTACAATATACCGGATAAAATCCATAACTAATGTCGGGGGCATAGATATCATTGTCTTTATCAAAAAATGCCATGTATATAAAGGCTAAAACTTCATCGGATCCATTTACCATAATTACTTGGTTATTTTCGACACCATAATATTTTGCAACAGCACTTGTTGACTTTTTACATTCTGGATCACTATATAGCCTCAATGCTTTTGCTTCTTCACTACTTAAAAAATCTATTACACTTTGACTTGGCATATATGGACTTTCGTTCGTATTCAACTTAATATACTTCCCATCTTGTGGTTGTTCACCTGGAGTATATGGAACTAGGTCTTTATATTTATCTATTAAAAATCTACTCATTTATTTTTTCCTTTAGCATCAATCTTTTAATTAATCATATAACCTTATTTACTGATTTCTAGTCTTATTTTTATTGAGTTAGCGTTTACAACCTTTTGCTTTTATTAGTTATATATGCTTAACAACTTTTTACTTACATCAAATGTAGTTTCAAAGAATCAATTAGTCATCTAGCCTTACTTTAATCGAGTTAGCATGTGCTTCAAAACCTTCCTTTTTTGCAAAACTAATTACACTTTCTGCATCCTTTTCTAGAGCCTCTTTTGTATAGTATAGATAGGAACTTTTTTTGATAAAGTCATCTACCGATAAAGGTGATGAAAATCTTGCTGTCCCAGAAGTTGGGAGGGTATGATTAGTTCCTGCAAAATAGTCACCTAAAGGTTCTGGTGTGTAGTGGCCTAAAAAGATACTACCTGCATTTTTAACCTTATCTAAATATTGAAATGGCTTTTCAATAGCAAGCTCTAAGTGTTCTGGAGCTATTTGATTTGATATATCAAAAGCTTCATCTAAGTCTTTTACTATAATTATCTTACCATTATCTTTAATAGACTTTGTTGCTATCTCTTCTCTACTTAACTTTTTAAGCTGAGCGTTGATTTCATCGCTTACTGCTTTGCTAAGTTTACTAGAGGGTGTTAACAAAATTGAAGATGCGAGTACATCGTGTTCAGCTTGAGATAACAAATCTGCTGCAACAAATGCTGCATTTGCGCTATCATCTGCAATTACTAGTATTTCACTTGGACCTGCTATCATATCAATTGCTACTTGTCCAAAAACTTGCTTCTTTGCAAGTGCTACAAAAATATTTCCAGGACCTACTATTTTATCTACTTTTTCTACACTTTCCGTACCATATGCAAGGGCTGCAACAGCACCTGCTCCACCTATTTTAACTATTTTATAAACTCCTGCGAGTTTTGCTGCTGCCAATATTTCCGGCAATATTGTTCCATCCTTTCTTGGAGGGGTCACCATAATTATCTTTTCAACACCAGCTAATTTTGCAGGTATTGCATTCATTAATACAGTTGAAGGATATGCAGCACTTCCACCCGGAACATAGATTCCAACCTTTTCTAAAGCTTGAACTATTTGACCAAGAACAACACCATTTTCTTTTTTTAGAGCATATCCTGTTTTGATTTGTTTTTCATGATACTTTTCAATGTTTAAACTAGCTTCTTTTAGTACTTTCATAAAAGATTTTTCAACTTTAGAAATACCATCTTCCCATTCTTTATCTGAAACCACAAGTGACTCTAATTCTACACCATCAAATTTTTTCGCATATTCATAAAGTGCCTTGTCACCATTAGCTTTAACATTTTCTATTATCTCAGATACTGTTTTTTCATATTTAGAAACATCGGATAATTTTCTTTCTAAAATTTCTTCAATGCCAACTTTATTTGAATCTAATATCTTAATCATTTATCTTCCCACACTTTTTTCTAAATCTTTTTTTAATTTATTAATTTGTTCTTCTTTGAATTTATAGCTTACTTTATTTGCAATTAATCTTGCAGATATATTAAATATATCTTTAATGACACTCATATCATTTTCTCTTAGGGTTGTGCCAGTTTCTACAATATCTACTATTACATCTGATATACCAAGAAGTGGTGCAAGTTCTATTGAGCCATTTAATTTTATAACTTCAATTTCCCTATTAATTGAATTATAATAGTCATTTGTTACATTTACAAACTTACTTGCTACTTTAAGTACTCTATCTTTATCTTCTTCATATCCATTTTTTGCAGCAACACACATTTTACAAACACCAATATTTAAATCAAGGAGTTCATATACATTTGGCTTTTGCTCAAGTAAGATGTCTTTTCCAACTACTCCAACATCTGCAACACCACGCTCAACGTAAATGGCTACATCTGAGGGTTTAACAAAAAAGTATGCTATATCACTTTTCTCATCTTCAAATACAAGCCTTCTATCATCTTTTTCAACTTTAATTTTATATTCATTTGTAGCCTTTAACATGTCTAAAACTTGTTTTGCTAATCTCCCTTTTGGTAATGCTAATTTTAACATAATCTATACTCCTATATATAATCAAAATCTAGTTTTACTTTTATTTAATATTCCTTAAATCTTCTTTTAAGGCAATTACAGTTTTGCCAATCTTTTCTAAATCCTCTTCCTATATCTAATTAAGATCTATTTTTGTTTTGCACTTAATATTCCCTAAATCTTCTTTTAAGGCAATTACAGTCTGACCATCTTTTCTAAGTTCTCTAGCTTTTTCTAAAGCTTTAGATGGATTTGCATTTCCATAAACTAAAAGCACATCATAACTTAAAGTTTTATATGGTTGATAATATGTATTTAATAAATCTAGGTTTATTGCAAACCCTATTGCATCATATGCTTTTGTATATCCTAGAAAAATATTTCCATACTTTCCACCAAGAAGTAAAGCTGCTGGAATTTTAGGAACAAAGCCTTGAAACACGATGCCGTTATAATATTTTGTATTATTAATAATTGAGTAGTCAATTCTTAAGTTATCTTTAAATGGACTATTTTCAAAGATTTTAACAATCTCTTCAAGTTCCTTTACAGCTTTTGCCATTAAATCATTTTTAACTAGCTTTTTAGACTCAGCTAATACTTTTTTACAATCTCCCCTTAATTCTATAATCTTCACAACTGCATCTATTGCTTCAGCACTTGCTTTTTTTCTTTCAAGCAATGCTTTTGCTTCACTTGCATTTTTTGATATTAAACACTCTTGAATAGCTTTAGTCGACTTATATCCAAGACCTAAATATTCTAAAAGACCTGAAACAAAATCAACATGCGATAAGTCTAAAACAAAATTTGAATCTACTTCATTTAAAGTAGTTAAAGCAAGTTCTACAACTTCAGCTGTAACTAAGCTATCAATCTCACCGATTGCTTCTAATCCCATTTGTTTAATCTCACAATATTTGTTTGCTTGCTTAGAAACTCTATATACACTTTCTAGATAAAATAATCTTTCAACACCAACAATATTTTCTAAAGTATTTTTAACAATTGATAAAGTGACGTCAGGCTTTAGAGCTAAAAGCTTTCCGTCTAAGTCATTAAAAGTAATAAGAGATGTGCTTTCAAGAAAATCTTTATTATCTAAATATAGACTTACTTCTTCAAATTTTTGCATACGATATTGTTTATATCCATACTTAGTGTATAGCTCCCTAGATTTTAGTGAGATAACATCTGATGGTTTTAATATTTGTTTGTCTATATACATAGTATATCCTCGTATAATAATGTTACTTGAATTTAACCTATATAAATGGTTAGAACATTACTTTGTTTTTGCTATATTTAAGATTTTATTTATCTTAAAAAATTTTTAGCATATTATTATATTATCTCACTTTATCTCTTTAGTCAATTAAATTGCTAAAGTATTTTTAAATTTTTTCAAACAAAAAAAGAGGCTGTTAAGAAAAACATTTAAATAACTACAACATATAAAACTAATATCGAAATAGCACTTCTCTCAATGTGTTTGTATTTTGACAACAAAAAAAAGCCTAAGGTTTTTGCCCTAGGCTTTCTCGCAAATTTTACTTGTTCTAAATTCTATTCTTTTTTAGACTTTCTTCTTCCTATAGAAGCTGATACTGCGGCAATTGCACCTGTTATTAAGACTGAAAGACCTGCAATAAGTCCTATTTGCCACCATTCTAGTGTAGTAGCTGATATAGGCGTAACTACATCTTTACTTGCATCATATTCATAGCCTTGGTAATATAAACTTTCTCCATCAAATGTCAATTTTCCAAAGGTAGAATTTGACAATGTTGGCTTGTGTAGATGTGGACCAAGGTCTAATGAAACATTTTCATTTTCAACAAAGTTATAATACTTTTCACCAAGTGTTCCAAGTGTTACATAAAGTGTTCCTTGATCTCCAATCTTAGTTTTATCGCTAGAATTATTTTTCACAGGATTACCCTCAGCATCTAAATAATACGATTCACTATAGGTGTGGTCGTGTCCTTGTAAAACTAAAGAAACTCCTTTTTCTGCAAATATTGGTGTTAGTTGTTCACGCATCTTAACTACTTCTAAATCTTTTGAGTGAGAGCCTGCTGTATATATGCCTTTATGCATAATGACTATTTTATGTTTTTGTGTAGTTGCATCTAAATCTTCTTTTAGCCACTCTACTTGAGCTTCACCTAAACCACTTTCATTTGTTGTATCATTTGTATTTAGGACTGTAAAGTGAACGCCACTATAATCAAAACTATAATATACACCACTACTTCTATCTTGAGCTGGAGCAGCAATTTCATAGTGCATATCTGTTGCATAGTTATATGCATCATTTCTTCCACCTTCAAACATCAATGTATAAGATTTAATTCTATCTTTTAATTTATCTGTACCAGGTGCTTTATATGCATGTTTTTCATGATTTCCTGAAGCTATAACTTGAGTTGTATAACCCCAATGTCCATGCATAATATCTAATAAATACCCCCATTGTAAAGCATTTTCTGAGTTATCAACTAGGTCACCACAATTAATTACAAAATCATAGCCTTTTTCTCCAAATACCGTCCTTGCCTTGTCCATAACCTTATTTGCTTCCTCGTAAGCAAATCTACTAGAGCCTTGCAAATCTGTAACTAGTAACATTGAAAAAGGCACATCATCTCCTACTGGCGCTGTTTTAAAAGTGTATTCACGTGACCAATAATCATCTTCCGCACTTCCAACTCTATAACTATATGTTGTATTTGCATCTAAACCTGTCAATTTAACCGTATGTCTTGCGGTATTAACATATTGCAATGTGGCAAATATACCCAAATCAATTGCAGGTGTTGTTGTATCATATAACTCATATTCTCCACTGACTGTGATTGCTTCAGATTGCCTAAAGAAAGGACCTTCCATATATTGAATATCGGTTCCCAAAACACGAGGATCTGTGAACCATACGAAGTTTTTATCAGCGGCTGGGTCTTCTCCAAAAGTAACTGTTATCATGCTTGGCAATTTGCCATTTTCAACAGATGGTATTTCACGTGGGTCTATAGTTGAATGTGTTGTTGATAGACTTGGATTGTACTTGTATAGCACTGGTGTTGGTCCAAAGTTGTTTTCATATTCTGCTGTTTCATCAACCTTGAAGTTATATAAAATATCTCCAGCAATTTCACCAAGACTCTTGTATAGACTTTCTGTCATATAACCTTCAATTGTGTGGTCAAGGAAAGCCATAATCTTCTTGCCTTCTAATGAGAAATTAATTCCAAACATTTGAGCAAAATCAAGTATCCTAGGAACAATGTCATCTAGCACTAAAGCATGTAAATCAACCTCATCTTCACCTGTGCTGACTAAATTAAATACACCTTGTAGAGTGCTTTTTTGATCTTCAGTTAAACCTTTTGCAAGATCTATAGGCAATGTTAATCCTGCTACAACTTTATATATTCCAGTTTCTTTATCTAACAATATGTCAAACAGCTCTTTTATTATTTCTCCACTATAAAACTTTTGGAAAGCCTCTTTTTCACTATCTGATAAAGCTGATGATGGAATGTCAGTTCCAGCTACATGACTATTATATGCACCCATTGCAAAGTCGAAGAATTTTAAATCTTTGGCAACGTTCATAGCTAGAGCTTTTTCTAACACATCGTCTACAAAACCGCATAGTTTTTTAACTTGACCTTCACCTTGATATCTCACATCTGGACCTTCGTATACATAGTCTTTTAATACTACTTTTTCCATATGGTCAATAATATTTAAAATTACAGGCTTTGCAATATCTTTTACAGTGCCAAGTATATTTTTTATAAAACCAGTAGCATTTGCTTCAGCTTCTGCTAAAGCCCCTTCAACATCATCAACTAAAGACAAAATAGATTGAGGATTAATAAATGAACTTTTTAATACATCAACAATATTTAAAAACAACATATTGTTTATATAATCACTTGGATTTGTGCAAATTTTTCTACCATCTATATCTTCAACAAATTGAGCTAACTTTAAATAATCAAGATAATATTGATTAATATATCCTTTGTTTATTAAATCTGTTAAATCTAGTGATTTTATTAACTCAATTCTTGTAAGCAAGTTTGAAGCAGCAGCGGCTCCTACCTTACCGTATTCAAAAGTACAATATCTTACTCCACCGTTATATCCTATTGTTGCTGCAGTTTCAATGTCTGTTAAGCGTTTGCCGTTAAACGCTGTTTCTGTTGCAATATCGTTTGCATGCATATGACCACTGAAGTTATATTGAATTCCAAGATCTGTAAAGAAGTCTAAATTTTCTTTCCAGCCATAAATTGTGAAGTCTTTTAATATTTGATCTTCACCTTTAAAGTGTGGAACTAAATTATGGTGAGTAAGGCTAAATAATTGCCTATTTTGAAATGCTCCTTCGTCCTTTAATTTATTTAAAAATATTTTAGTTCCTTCATATAGATTTCCGCCAACATGATGGTTAATTTCATTATCAGAAACTTCTTCATCTATTGAAATAAAGGTATATCCATCTATATCACAGTCTGCTACATATGTTAAAGAGCCATTTTTTCCTACTGGATTATCATAAACTATACTCTCATCATCCCATTGGTATGTAAAAGCAATAGATGATGAATTTTCACTATATATATAGTTTGTAGTTCCGTCATCTGGAGTATAGGGAAGTCTATCTTCATATACAAAACTTAAACCACTATAAAAAGCTTCGAAATCCGCATGTTTTACATTTGGGAATCCAAGTCCACCATAGATAATCCTTAGATCTTCTCTCGTTACTAGTTGAGTAACTGACTTTCTCTTCCCAGACCTAAATGATTCAGGATCAAGGTTATACATATCGTGATTTCCAAAACTTACAAAAACTTGAAAATTAGGTTTTCCTGCTGCCCTAATATCATTTTGCAATTTTCTTAAAAGGTTTCCCATTTCAATATGAGATTGTATTTCAGCATCAAATGTAATATCTCCAGTTACAACAACATAATCAGGTTTTGCTTTTAGAATTTGTTTAAGCGCCTCTACATTTAACAAATGATTTTCAGCTACAGGCTTTGTTGCACCAATTAATTCGTGCTCATAATCTGAACCCGTTATGTCACTATTTTCATAGCAATATGCTAGTGGATAATAGTGAGTATCTGTAATATGTGCTATAACTACTTCCTTTTCTTTAACAAAAGTCTCTTCACTAGCTTCAACATTTGAAACATTCAGTGCACAAGCAGTAAGACCTGCAACTAAAGCTAGCATTAGCACAACTACTAGTATTATTGAATATCTTTTTTTCATAATTCCTCCAAGAAAACCTTAAATAATTTCACATTTAACATTTTATATATATAGGCAATATGAAGTTTAACATATATAGTTAACTTCTTCAAGATACAAATCAAATTTCCTAATTATACAAAAATATTGTTAAGTCTAATGTTAAGTGCAACTGCGGCGCGTTTTTAAAATTTTTTTCCAAAATTAAGTGCTTTTCAGATTTTTCCCCAGATTATACAATATTCATTACTGCGATTTTGCAAATAAAAAAGGAGTAATGATGTCAAAACATGTTAATAAAAATTACAAACATTTAAATTTAAAAGAAAGATCAATAATTAATGAAGGCTTGAATCATAATGCACCATTAAAAAGCATAGCTAGTACTCTTGGTAGAAGTGTATCGACAATATCTAGAGAGATACAAAAAAACTACACTGTAGTCAAGGCTAATACATTTAACAACGAACAAAAAAACATTTGTATACACCGCAAGAAGTGTAAAATTAGAAACTTATGTTCAGATTGTAAATTCCCAGAATTGAAGCAATGTTCACATTGCAAATTATGCAATTCTAAATGTCCAAGTTTTGACAAATTATGCCCTAAGCTAAAACGAAGTTTGGTGTGCAATGGTTGCAACAAGTATGCCACATGTGGATTAGAAAGATATGTTTATGACTTTGAAAGAGCACAAAAATATTATGAGATTTTGCGTTCTGATTCACGCAAGAAATCCATGTTACCCCAAACCTTTATCGATAGCATTGATGGTGAATTAAAAGATAGTTTGGCAAAAGGTAGATCTATCAATGATTATGTAAATACATACAATCCTCCAGTATGCAAAGCTACTATTTACAACTGGATAAATGATGGAAATTTTACATTTAACAAAGATGATTACATTGAAAAAAGAAAGCTCAAAACATCTTCTAACTACATTACAGGCAGACCAAAGCCAAAAAACATCATAGCTGACAGGACATTTAAAGATTATTCTAAATATCTACTTGAGAATGACTTTTATGAAACAGTTCAAATGGATACAGTAATTGGTTCAAGGGGAGGAAAAGTTTTGTTAACAATATTGTTTACAAAAACAAAGCTTCTACTAGCATATTTGTTACCCAGAAAAACACTAAAATGCGTAGCAGAAGCAATACAAAAACTTAACTTAAGTCTACAACCTTTAGGGAAAAAATTCAATGATTTTTGCCCAGTAG
>LSQX01002398.1_pt1 | contig 49195 bp, 38 predicted proteins | sample 654561 | NCBI WGS metagenome assembly LSQX01 (sample SAMN04489861, study PRJNA283612) | anaerobic digester metagenome | isolation source: 4 biogas reactors fed with cattle manure at either 37C or 55C with and... | place: Denmark: Kongens Lyngby | collected 2014
CTGCTGGATGTATTGAGCAAAACCGGCAAGGCGGGAGGCGGCTTCTGCACATCGCTTCCCGACTATCAATCGCCATTCATATTCGCAAACTTCAACGGCACCTCGGATGATGTCGAGGTAATCACACATGAAGCAGGTCATGCCTTTGCCGGATATTTGGCCAGAGATATCGTACCGTTTAAGCTTCAGAGCCCGACGGCGGAAGCCTGCGAGGTTCACTCCATGTCTATGGAGTTTTTTGCTTGGCCTTGGAGCGAGGGATTTTTCGGAAACGATACGAAGAAATTCAAATATACTCATTTGGCGGGTGCCTTGACCTTCATCCCATACGGTACAATGGTCGATCATTTTCAGCATCTGGTTTTTGAAAAACCGGAAATGTCGCCGCAGCAGAGACATGATGCATGGAAGGAACTGCTCGGAATCTATATGCCGTGGATGAGACTGGATGAATTGCCCTTTTACGGTGAAGCCAAGGGCTGGCAGCGTCAGATTCATATTTATCAGGTGCCGTTTTACTATATTGACTACTGCCTCGCGCAGACAGTTGCGCTTCAATTTTGGGACTTGATGATGAAAGATAATAAAGCCGCATGGGATGCCTATATGCGGTATACGCGACCGGGTGGGACAAAACTTTTCACCGAGTTGGTTGCGCATGCCGGTCTTGACACGCCTTTCGGAGACGAGGCGCTGAAAAATGTTTGCGATACGGCAAAAAAGTGGCTGGAAACCTATGATCTCGGCGGAATTGTATAGTATTCTCGTGCAGTCACCGGCGAAAGGATGATGCTGATGGAACAGATCGACCTGCATATACACACTTCGGCGTCTGACGGAACACTTTCTCCTCAGGAAGTTGTTTCTCGGGCGCAAGCGAAGGGCTTGAAAGCGGTTGCGATCACTGACCATGATACTGTTCGCGGCATCATCCCTTCCGAAGGCCCGCTCGAGGTGATACCGGGAATTGAACTGTCGGCAGAACACGAAGGCAAAGAGATTCATGTTCTGGGATATTTCATCAATCCGTTTTCAAAAGAGCTCAATGACGAGCTTAAAGCGGTTGTTGATGGCAGGAATCAACGAAACGAGAGCATTATTCTGCGTATGGCGGCAGACGGCTATATGGTTTCTGTGGTGGAAATCAATGAAAAGTATCCGAACGCTGTGATTGGAAGACCGCATATCGCTGCCGAGTTGGTTGAAAAGGGGTATGCACCGACGATTAAACATGCTTTCAATGAATTCTTGGGTCAGGGAAGACCGTATTATTTGCCAAGAATATATCTGCCTTTTGATAGAGCAGTAGAGCTAATTCGCAATGCCGGCGGTATATCGGTATTGGCTCATCCAATGCAGTACCGATATGACGAAAGTGAGCTTTTGCAGCTTATTGTACGTCTTAAAGAAGCTGGCGTTTGGGGTCTTGAAGCCTACCACCCGTCCCATTTGCCTGAGGATACGGTTAAGATAAGGACGGTTGCTGAGAAATTCAACATGGCCATAACCGGAGGCAGCGATTTTCATGGAGGAAATCTTGAGGGGATAGATATTGGTTGTATGGCTGTGCCTGCAAATATACTCGATTCACTCAAATTAGCGGCCGGTGATAATGCAGGGGACGCATAATTCTTGCATGTTTGCTCTGATTCCTATATAGTAGTGCATATAAATTAAAAGCAGATGGTATTGAATTGAATAACAAGCAAAACGACTTTACAATGGGGAGCCTTGCCGGCAACATTTTAAGGCTTTCCGGACCAATGACGCTGGCTTTGTTGATTAATCTTCTGTACAGCGTGGTAGACCGGATGTATATCGGACACATGGCATACGAGGGACGAATTGCGCTGACAGGCATCGGACTGGCTTTTCCGATCATAGCGATTATTACCGCCTTTCAGAGTCTTTGCTCAATGGGCGGAGCTCCGCTGCTCTCGATTGCGCGCGGAGAGGGGGATGATAAACGCGCGGAACTGATTATGGGAAATTCATTTGCGATGCTCGTGGGATTCGGCATAATATTGACTGTTCTGGGTTTTATCTTCAAGGCTCCAGTTCTTCGTCTCATCGGCGCAAGCGACAACACATTCGGGTACGCGAACGATTATTTGACGATTTATCTGATAGGTACGGTTTTTGTGATGATCAGCCTGGGCATGAACCCTTTCATCAATGCCCAAGGCTTTGCAAAAACGGGTATGTTCACCGTACTCATCGGCGCGGTTACCAATATAGTGTTGGATCCGGTGTTTATCTTCGCATTGAATATGGGTGTAAAAGGCGCGGCGCTGGCAACCGTCATAGCGCAGTGCATATCCGCAGTTTGGGTTTTTCGGTTTTTGACCGGAAAGAAGGCCATACTAAAGCTGCGTCCTAATAATCTGCGGCTTCGGGTGCGAGTTGTTTCTCGAACGCTCTCTTTGGGACTCACCGGATTCACAATGGCAATAACAAACAGTGCCGTAAGCATTCTTTATAATTCTACGCTGAGAAACTTGGGCGGCGATGTTTATGTGGGCGCGATGACCGTGATCAACTCTGTCCGTGAAATCGTACATATGCCGCTGTCGGGCCTGATGGGCGGGGCGCAACCTGTGCTCGGTTATAATTATGGCGCAAAAGAGTATATGCGCGTTCGTGAAGGCATAAAAATCCAGACTATGATCAGCATTGTTTATACGGTAATGGTATCAGCGATCATACTGGCTGTCCCGCAGCTATTTATACGGATATTCAATACTGATCGGGAACTTCTGGCTGTCGGCATTCCGGCGATTCGGGCATTTTTCTGTGCTTTTTTTATGATGGCGTTTCAAATTGCGGGACAAAATGCCTTTATTTCTTTGGGCAAAGCAAAGGAGGCGGTTTTTTTCTCTCTTTTCAGAAAAGTGATCATTTTAATCCCGCTTATCCTGTTTATGCCGACAATCACCGGGATGGGCACTGACGGCATTTTTCTGGCCGAACCGTTATCGGATATTGTCGGAGGAATTGCTTGCTTCAGCACGATGATGTTTACCGTTTATCGAAGGCTGAAGACGCTGGAAGAACAGAAACGATGAAAACTGCTTAAGAGCCAAGACATGGCAGATATGAGCATTACGCATTATAATAAAGAGGTTAGCGTGAAAAACCTTTCACGCACGGAAGAAATCGATTTGGCCGCCAAATATGACGGCGGCCATTTGCTCCCCAGCGCGAAACAAGTTTCGCACAATCGATTTTTCCTGACTATTTGTACCGCCGCTTCGCGGCAGAATGGAGGTTAATATGTTTCGTCAGTATTCACAGCCTGCGCCGGTGATTTACGGGTGCGGTGCGATACAGATTCTCGGCGAGAAGATTAAAGAGCTTGGATGCAAAAAGGTTCTGTGCGTGTATGATTCCGGAATCGAGAAGGCCGGGATCATTGATAAGGCGATTGCAAGCATAAAGGCCGCTGGAATCGATTATGCCCTTTTTGGCGGTGTGGTATCGGATCCATCCGATGAGGTGGTTGACAAAGGGGGAGCCGTTGCGCTTCGGGAAAAGATAGACTGCGTGGCGGGGATCGGAGGCGGGAGCAGCATGGATGCCGCCAAAGCAATTTCTATTCTCATTCACAACCCGGGACCGGCGAGAACGTATATTCAGGCAAAGCCGATAACAGTTAATACAAAAGCACCGGTTATTCTAGTTCCGACATCCGCTGGGACCGGCAGCGAGGTCACAAAAGTCGCCGTTATATCACGGCCTGATAAAAACGCAAAGTGGAGTGTTTTTATCAATACCACTTTAGCGATCGTTGATCCGGAGCTCACGGTTACTCTACCGAAATTCGAAACGGTAAATACGGGACTGGACGCGTTTTCGCATGCCGCTGAAGCGATGACATGCATAAACTGGAATCCGCATTCTGATCTCGTTGGTGAGGCGGCCATCAGAAAGATAACGGCAAATCTGCTTATCGCATATAATGAGCCTGATAATCTTGAAGCCCGGTCTGAAATGGCTCTGGCGGCCAACTGGGCGGGCCTTGCATTTAATGACCCGATCACACATGTGGGGCATGCCGTTGCCGATGCCTTTTCCTGTCACTTTCATACACCCCATGGCCTGAATTGTGCATTGGCACTCCCGGAAACAATGGCGCTTGTCGCTCCGGCCATGCCTGAGCGCATGGCGATCATAGCAAACGCGATGGGGCTTATTGTCAAGGGAAATGAGAGCGGCGCCGAGCTCGGACGAATGGTGGCGGACGGTGTCCGCGGTCTGATGCGGCTGATGAACATGAAGTCTCTGGAGGCAATGGGTTACACAAGAGAAAAGGTGCTCAGCCTGGCACCCGATGTTATGAGCAATCACCTGGCCTCATATTGCCCTGTTCAGATAACGGAAGATGTAGCGCACGGCCTTCTGGGCAGGGTCTACGACACATACCGATAACGGTATAGTACTGTTCTCCTCCAATAGTATGTACGAACCAGGCGCAGTAGCCGACTGTGCCTGGTTTGTTTAATTGCCAAAAGCGGTCAGGTATAACTGTATCGCGACAGCGATGTTATGTTAACAAACTTATGTAAACACGTTGATTTCTGCCCGTGTATTCACCATTCTGCGTTCTGCGTTTTTGCCTGCAATATAACAGGTTTTTAATGTCGTGGCATTTGTTTCGTTTTTTATAATGCTGCTCTTCAATTTAATCGGTGGACAGAATAAACCGTTCTCCCCGATGCGATATCCTGACGATGTTATTATAATAATCTTCAGGAGAGAGGTCTAAAAACAGCTTGTCAAAAAACAAAAAATCCGTTCCGAAGTGCATGGGAAAGACTGTCTTTGAATTGGTTCGGCGCATGAAATAATCAAGGCCCCAAAGATACTCCCGGTTCAGGCGCGGATCAACCGGAATAAACGCGATATCTATTTTTTCATTTTCCAGCAAGTCAATCTGCGCTTTATATTCCCGTGCCATTGCCCGATTGTCCGATTCCGGTTCGCCTTCCCAGTGCCACCAGTTCAAGTCGCCTGCGTGATAAATCGTCAAACCATCGGCTTTTACCAGAAAAGCGACGCCCTCATCGGTGGATTTTAATGTGCGTATTTGTATGTCGCCGAGGTTATAAGACCGATTGGGAAATACGATAGCTGCATTCGGGATTTCCTTGGTAAGAGGGATATCGAAAGACAAAAAAAGGCGCAGGTTATGAATTATCGGGCTCCAGGTCAGGATCTCTGGAATGAAATGATCCGGGTGGGCGTGAGAAGCGAAGACTGAGACATTTAAACCGGAAAGGGTAACAGGATCAATGATACCGGCGTTCAAACCGTATGATGTATCGGCAGGATTGGCATTGCAGTAATCAAAAATAAAAAAATGCTCTGCGGTTTGTACAGTAAAACCGCTGTTGAAAAGATAGTGAATTTCCGCACTGTATTTTTTGTCCATATCGGTTGTTCCTCCGGTGTTATGATTGATTGTCGATTATCCCTATCCGGATCATAAGCAGCTTTTTGATTTGCGGAATGTCCTCGGCTGTACAACGGTGCCGGATTAAAAAGTGGATGCCGGAGCACAGGCGCTTACGCTGCCCCAGAATCGTGAAAAAGGCGCCAAGCCCGTGAGAAGCGGAGCATGCGATACAGTACTTTAAGTTTTGTAGTGCGAACTTCTGCGTAGTATCATCCATTTTAGCGAGACGGTCGTTTATCAATGCGGGGCTGTCCCAATGATAAGTGCCGGTGATGGTCAGGCGCATTTCAGAGCCTTCGGTGCTGATCTGGGCCAGTTGAGAACCCTTGTATTTGTAGTTGACTTTCCAGAAGGTCGTGCTGGAAGGAGTTGCTTTAATGGATAGCAGGTAAGTATGCGCAAGATCGCAAAGCAAGCGGTGTGCATCATCCAGAGGCGCCACGACATCTGAGTAAGTTGGCTTGAATTTACCAAAAAGTATACGGAACTCACAGTAACGAAAGCTTTCCTCTCCAAATGTTTTTACTGTCTGAGAGGCGAGCACCATGGCGCGGATTGCCGGGAGCATATTTGGATGCCGGTAAGAAACAGTCGCGCCGTTTTCCGTTTCTTCGATTTTAAGACCGAGCGCCAAAAACGCGCTCAGACGGATATCATAGGCGATAAAATTCAAGCGTGTTTCTGTTTTTTTCGATGACCGTTTCCTGTCAAAATCAGAAAGCAACATATCATATTCCGACCGGCCGATTCTATAAATACCATCTTTTATTTCTCCCGACCGAAAAAGCCGCAAAAGGAAATAAGGATACACGGTAACGCTGTTTATCGTTTTCGACTTTATCAAATCGGCTTCTTTCGGGTATTTCTGCTTCAAGGCATTGATTTTCTTCCCACCGGTAAAACGCTCTAGCTCATAAACAGGCAATCCAAATAATTCCGGTTGCTCGTACATCCGGTCAAACATTGAGGAAAAGAAAGCATGCATTTCCCGGCAGCCATCCGCCAGTACCGGACCTACGACAGTCGCTGAGCTCCCGCCAAGGGAGGTTTCGAGCGGCGTCATTCGTATCCGCTCAATATGAACCTGCCTGTGTACTTCGCTCGGAAACGCTGTTATGCCGCGACAAAAATTCATGGTGTAACCTCCGGGCCGGTTCTGTTCCACATACCTGTTTCGAGGTATGTTGTTGCTTTTTTCTCGGCTGCCTCAACAAAGCGTTCGCTAAAACCCATTAATTTGAGCAACCTGATCGCATTCCGGCTCATGGCCGGACCTTTGCGTATGATATAATCAAAATTCATTTCCCGTTCATCCACTGTTTCTTCAAAATGGTACAGGTCATACCTGCCACCCAGCATCGTGCACAGCTCGATATCATGTGTGGCTGCGATACACAAAGCGCCTTTTTCAAACAAAGATTCGAGGATTTCGGAGGAGGCGGCTATGCGTTCCACCGTATTCGTTCCGCGCAGCACCTCGTCAATCAGGCAGAGTACCGGAATGCCATTTTTCACAGCGTCCATGACTCGCTTAATCGACTTAATCTCCGAAATATAGTAGCTGTCACCGCTCATCAGGTCGTCCGATAGCGCCATGGAGGTAAAAATCCGAAACGCGCTTGCGCGATAGCCCGAAGCAGGGGCGGTGCACAGGCTCTGCGCCATTACGGCGCAGACGGCGGTGGTTTTCAGGAAAGTGGATTTTCCCGAGGCGTTCGAACCTGTAATCAACAGCGGTCTGTTTGTGTGAAGGTCGTTTGGGACAGGGTTTCGGAGCATCGGATGAATCATGCCGCTGATCTCAATAAAAGCGGGCTTGTTTTCACCAAAATCGATATCGGGAACAGAATAACCGGTAAAGCTCTTTCTGAACGACGCAGCCGCGATGGCCGCGTCGATTTTACCGAGATGCTCGTGTACGGTAAAAATATCCCTGTGCAGTCTACCGAGCCGGTTTTTAATGAATTCATATGTGATCAGGTCGATCAAAGAAAGGCTGCAGACAAGCTCTCCGATCGGATCGCCCGCTATGACGGATGCTCCGCCGGTCCGCATCACCCAACGCAATCTTACAAGGCTATGGTATGCTGCGGTGAGTTTGGAATCCAACGCCGTATTGCCTAATTTCTGCAGCCTGCGCAGGGCAAACAGCATTGATACGGAATAATTTACGGTGTTGAAATCTCTGCTGACCTTGGCCAGTCTGAAGTCGTGAAAGACTGAGTTGAAAATGGTAAGGACGAAGACGAAAGCAAGCGCATACGGTGTGAATTGCAGCGCGAGGGCGGATAATAATAAAGTAGCAAACAAACTGAGATACAAAATCAGCCAACCCGGACCGCGTGTTGCGGGATGAAAGGCCTCGCATAGATCAGCACTTCGCGCACGGCCGAGCTTTGACAAAATAACCTGCATGTTCAGCCTGAGCATGGGGTTATTTTCTATAAAGGAGATCAGTGCTTTTCTATCTTCAAAGTCGCCTGAGCGGACCGCGGGATGACGCAGCATGTAATACAGATACTGCTCTCCCGATGTAGACAAGCCCGGATTGATACGCTGAAATATATCATCCATGTGAAGATCGTTCCAGGTAATGTCATCAAGCATGAACTCGCCGGGTTCGGCACTGCGGCGGTAATCGTAATATGCGCGAATCGTGTCTATATCGCCTGCAAAATACGGTATGTCCGGAATGACGCCAAACTCGCGGTTTAGCCTTTTTTTTAGTTTTCTGTACGTCATATCGCTTAAATATTACAGCAGCAGTTGTAGGCTGTCAGTGTACAGTGTTTAATGTTTTTCACATCCAGCGCATCGCCCACAACATAAACATCCGGGATTAGTTCCATAAAACGGTCGACTGTCTCCCTGTCGCTCATCATGCCGACGGATTCGACAATATAATCGGCTTTAATGGTCTGATAGGACCAATCTTTGCCCTCTATATGGACACCATGTTCATCGATTGCACGAACGATATGATCTCCGATCAGCTTTACATTGTGTTCGCTCAACAAAGAAAGAAGCATTGTGCGGGTAATGTCCATTACGCCTTCGGCAAATTGCTCCTCCGGGATCATATCAACGACGGTGACCTCGCAGCCGTTCAGGGCGAGACCTAAGGCGGATTCGCATCCGCTGACGCCGCCGCCACAAACGACGACCTTACCGGAGGGTTTTTTACGGCCGGAATCCACATCCAGGACATTGAATACATTAGCATTGCCGATACCGGGAATATCGGGCTGAACAGGATAAGAACCGCAAGCGACAATGATGGCATCCGGCTCTTCAACCATGACCGTCTCGGGATCAGCGCATATACCAAGCCTGATATCGGCTCCGCAGGTCATCGTCGTGCGTATCATCCAGTCGGCATATTGTTTCAAGTCGTTCTTAAACGGCAGCTTGCTGATATCATGAAGCAAACCGCCCAGGCTATTATTCTTTTCAAACAGTACGACATCATGGCCTCTTTGCTTAAGCGTTTGAGTAGCCTGACAGCCGGAAACGCCGCCGCCGACAACGACAACCTTCTTTTTCTGTTCGGCTTTTTGTACTGCTGCATATTTCCCGGTCCGGCCAAGGGCCGGGTTCACGGCGCATTGCACGTGGCTTGCATAGTTGCCCGCGCAGCTCCAGCATCGAAGGCAAGGTCTTACATCTTCGGGTTTACCGCGGTAACTCTTTTTGAGCATATCCGGGTCAGCCAGAAGGCCGCGGGCAATCGCACACATATCCGCGCTTCCCTCGGCAATGATGTTTTCGGCCATATCAACGGTAATCCCGCCGACGACACTGACCGGGATATGAATATCATCGCACTGTTTAACCGCTCTGGCGAGCGGCACATTCGCGCCTCGGGCATGGTAGTATGGAGGCATTGTATAATACTGGGACCGCGGGTCCACGATCAAGCCGGCTGACATTGAGACAAGATCGATATGCTCCTGCGCCAGCTTTAAAAACGCAATGACCTCGTCGATTTTCATACCACCGGGCGTCATTTCGTCTCCGCTGATGCGCATTTCAACGATGAACGAAGGCCCGACGACCTCTTTGACCGCCTTGAGGATCATCAGCGGAAAACGGCAGCGATTTTCAAAAGAGCCGCCGAAATTATCGCTTCTGCGATTGGTCAGCGGCGAGAGGAATTGCGCTATCAGGTTTCCATGCGCGGCATGGATAAGGACACCGTCAAAGCCGCAGCGGTAAAGCCGGTTAGCACAATCGGCATAACACCAAACAATGTGTTCAATATCTTTAGCATCCATTTCCTTAACATACGGATGGCGGCCGGACAAAGGCAGGCTGGACGGGGCAAGGGCCCATTCTGATTTTATCAGCCTGGGATCGGCCGCGCGTCCGGCATGAACAAGCTCCACGGACAGCTTAGCGCCATGGGTATGAGCTGCTTCCACCAGCAGCCCGAGGCTGTTCACCTTATTATCATCCGTGACATCCAGTTCCGATGGATAATCCGCACCGGTCAAAAGATCCACCGGTGTTGCGCCCAAATGGATCAGTGCGACACCGGACGCAGCCTGTGACTCAACAAAGTCCGCATATCGCTGTGTCGCTTCGCCGTTCGCGTTAGTAAAGTCACACACCATCGGCGCGAACTCGATACGGTTTTTCAAAGTTGTCCCGCCTACCTTCAGCGGCTTGAATACGTGTTTGTAGTTGTTGAATTTCGGCATGATTCCTCCTTGCTGAATGCGGCTTGCATATACGGCCTTCTTTTATGTCGTAATATTTAAGGTGCTGTGGGATCTGCGCTTAAATTTCTATGAATCGGCGCGCAAAGCCTAAATGATCTGCCGCCAGACAAAAGGCTCGACGGGGGAGGCCAGCGTTAAATCCATTTTCTTGCGAAATTCCAGATCATATGGTTTGTTAAGATGCGCTTTTGCGGTTTCCTCGCTTTCCCATTGGAGCAGCATATACAAAACCGCAGGATCGGTTTCCGATTGGAACACTGATACCGATATTAGGCCCTCGTCTCTGCGGGTGTTTTCGACTTGTTCTCTCATGTACGCAATTGCATCAGTCAGACGGTCTTTTATAACGGTGAATTTGATCAGGTCGGTAAGCATGGCAGTTCCTCCGATTACGGTATTTGTTTAGCCGCCGAGGACTAAACCGCCGTCGTGAACCATTACGGTGCCGGTGATCTGGCAGGCAGCCGGGGAGGACAGGAACACGCAAAGCGCGCCCACCTCGATCGGTTCGGCAAACCGGTGCATCGGCATTGTTTTTTCGATCATTTCAAACGCTTGCGGCGGCAGGTCCTTGTCAAGGTCTGAATGGGTCGGCCCGGGTGCAATCGCATTAACGCGGATATCGTAGTCGCCGAATTCGATGGCCATATTTTTTGTAAACATATCCAGCGCTGCTTTAGAAACGTGATATGGGGACATCGGATGATTTCTGGCCCCGCCCAGATTCTGACCGCCGATTGAAGAAATGTTGATGACGCTGCCGCCCCTGGCGGCTTTCACCATATGCGGGACGACTGCATAGATCATATAGGCAACACCGTTAAGGTTCGTGTTGATGACACGATGCCATTCACTGAGATTTTCATCCTGCAAGAATTTTGTCACGGTGGAGACGCCGGCATTGTTTACCAGAATATCAACGCGGTCAAATTTGGAAAGCACCTCGTCCACCGCCTGATTTACGCTTTCCATAGAGGACGTATCGCACCTGACGCAAAAGCTTTTTATGTTATATTGCTTTAAATCGTTTGAAGCTTTCTCTCCGCTTTCTTTATTTCTGCATAGGATGGCCACATTTGCTCCGCTTTGCGCATAGGCCTGGGAGATACCGAGTCCGATTCCGCGATTGCCTCCGGTCACAATTACGTTCAGACCCTTTACGCAGAAGGCATCCATCATGTTTTTAATGGGCAAAATCATATCGTTTGCATCCTTTCAACATTTTATTACCGGATCAGAATAGGTTCGCTTATTGCTGAAGAATACTTAACGATAATAATTTCCTCCATTGCCGCCGGAAAAATGCATGATCGGGCGTTCAAGCTTTGGTACCAGAATCGGGCTGTGCCTGACACCCCTCGGTATATATACAATACAGCTTTTTGTTATTGTGATCTCCCGATCCTCTACAAAGAATTTCACCTCGGCATACAGTTCTTCCGGATTGTCCGGATCTGTTCCAAGAAAGCCGATCAGTTCATCGAGGTTGTCATGCAGATGCGCTTCAGGCCCCGTATCATTGGTGGTGTGAAACCAGCAGGCTTCCATATAGGGGGCGCCCTTCAGCTTTAAACCGTCGATCCATAAAATGAGCGTTAAAAAACCTTCCGGAGCTTCCGGAATTCTCCCGTCAACAGGTGCGTACTTCTCAATCACATTGCCGGTATAGGTGCCGGGTGCAGCCGTGGCCTCGGCTGGGCTGACGTGATAGGTGTCCGTGTCCATTAGGCTAACATAATGCAAGACAGGCTTTGTTAGATTTTTGATTACCATGTTGCCGTAAGCGGTTCCCTTCGGGATAAACACGAAACAGGTTGTGGTTAATATAAGCTTGTCATTTTCAATCCAAAGCTCTATTTCCGCATTCAGGTTTTCGGGATCCTCTGGGTTGCTGCCAATGAAAACGAGCAAAGCGTCGGAATCGTGTTTTTTAAGTGTGGGTTTCTGAAAGGGTTTCATAAACCAGCCCGCTTCGCAAAATATGCTGCCATGAAACACACCGCTGTCCATGGTTACAGATCGTTTATAGATGTCTCCGTCGAACTGAATAACTGTTTTCGGCGCATTTTTACCGGCAAATGAAAAAAAACGTATGTCCGGCTGTTGTTGTTTAGACATGGCGCTCTCCTTTTCGAAGTATTATTCTATTCTATTTCGGAAAAATTTGCAAGAAAATCAGCTGTTACTTGGGGTTTTCGCGCGCATCAGAGAAAACAATAAAAAAGAGAAAAGCAAAATTCAAAAAAACGCCTTGATATTTTATTGAAATGGTTTATAATTGACATAATATTTCATATGCGATACCGGCGATGAAGAAAAATACGACCGAATATTCCATGCAGAGAGCCGGCGGACGGTGTGAGCCGGCGGGAGTGTCGATCTTTCCGCTTTTGGAGCTGTGGTATGCGCTGAAGGCTTGTACCCTTTACCGTACATTTGAGCGGCCTGTTCGGTTTACAGGCAATTTGGGTGGCAACGCGGATCTCTTCCGTCCCATGGTGTGATATGGGCATGGAAGGGGTTTTTTATATAATCAGGGAGGATGCGATGATATGCTGGATATCAAACTGCTGCGGACAAACCCCGAGCTGGTGAAGGAGAATATTAAAAAAAAGTTTCAGGATCATAAGCTGAAGCTGGTTGATGAGGTCATTGACTTGGATCGCCGGATCAGGGAAGCAAAGTCGCGCGGCGATGAGCTTAGAAACTTACGCAATACGGTGAGCAAGGAGATCGGGGCGCTGATGGGAAAAGGGCTCCGGGATGAGGCTGAGCAAGCAAAACGTAAGGTCACCGATATCGCCGATGAGCTTTTAGCGCTCAAGAAAACGGAAGAGGACTTAAGCGCTGAGATTCGTAAACGGATGCTTGTATTGCCCAATATTATTGACGAGACGGTTCCGATCGGAAGGGACGATAGCGAAAATGTGGAGATGGAACGGTTCGGCGACCCATCCGTACCGGAATACGAGGTCCCCTATCATGTGGACATCATGGAAAGATTCAGCGGAATTGATCTGGAAAGCTCAAGAAAGGTCAGCGGCAACGGCTTTTATTATCTGTGCGGAGATATCGCTCGCCTGCATTCTGCGATTTTGACCTATGCGCGGGATTTTATGATCGACAGGGGGTTTACGTACTATATCCCCCCCTTTATGATCCGCGGCGAGGTCGTATCCGGCGTGATGAGCTTTGCTGAAATGGAAAACATGATGTACAAGATCGAGGGCGAGGACCTGTACCTCATCGGCACCAGCGAGCATTCAATGATCGGGAAGTTCATTGACACTATGTTGGATGAGGACAGGCTGCCCCAGACATTGACCAGCTATTCTCCATGCTTCCGCAAGGAAGTCGGTGCGCACGGAATAGAGGAGAGAGGCGTCTATCGGGTCCATCAGTTTGACAAGCAGGAAATGATCGTCGTGTGCAAGCCGGAGGACAGCAAAGACTGGTTTATAAGGCTATATCAAAACACCGTGGACTTTTTCAGAAGCCTCGATATTCCGGTCCGGACGCTGGAATGCTGTTCCGGCGACCTTGCGGACCTGAAGGTCAGAAGCATCGACGTGGAAGCCTGGTCTCCGCGCCAGCGCAAATATTTCGAGGTGGGCAGCTGCTCCAATCTCGGTGACGCACAGGCTCGACGCCTCGGAATCCGGATCAGGAACAAGCAGACGGGCAATTATTTCGCGCATACGCTGAACAATACGGTCGTCGCGACGCCGCGAATGCTGATAACCTTTTTGGAAAACAACTACCGCGAAGACGGAACCGTAGCGATTCCGGAGCCGCTGCGGATGTATATGGGCGGCAAGGAATCCGTTGGGTAACGCGATAAGATAACCACTGATAATCAAACCTGCTATAACGGCCCGATGGATATATGGGCGCTTTAAGTCGTTTTTTTTGTTACAGATTGCGTGTGGCCGCGTCCGCCATGTCCGTGGCCTGCATGATGTTTTTCGGGACCGTGCAGTCTCCGATCAGGTAAAACTCGGGTGCGCAGAAACGCAGCGCATAGGCTTCTTCCAGTAAAGGAACCTGGCCTGTGGCGTTTACAACCGTATCGGCTTTAAAAAAGCCCGGTTCGCCGCGCCGTTCATAGAAGACACCCTGCAGGGTGATTTTTACGGCTTTTGTTTCAAGCATCAGCTTAATGCCGTGCTTTTTGATTTCCACATCCAGAGCGAGCTGATACAGGACATTTCCGCCGTTATTGAGCTGCGGCAGCATTTCAATGATCGTAACGTCTTTTCCCGTTTGGGCAAGATGAATCGCCAGCTCGACGCCCACGAGGCCGCCGCCGAGAACGGCGATTTTTTTTCCGGCCTTATCGGTATTTAAGTACATGTTCTCGGTGTGGAAGACATTTGCCTCGTCTATGCCATCAATCGGAGGAACGGCGGGTTTTGCGCCGAGCGCGGCTATCAGAACATCTGGGGCGATGGAGGCCGCCAGTTCCGGAGTGACGGCGGTATTGAGCCTCATGTCTATAGGAAGGCGCCGGATCTGGCGTTCCTGGTAGGCAAGGTAATCTTTGATTTTCTTCTTGAAGGGTACCTGTTCTTCGCATTTTAAAACGCCGCCGAGCCGCCCGCTCTTTTCACAGAGGATTACCTTATGCCCGTTGCGGGAAGCGGTCAGCGCCGCCTGCATTCCGGCGACTCCGCCTCCGGCGACAAGAACGGTTTTTGGGGTATTATGCGAAACCGTAGGTGCGTATCTGTATTCAAGTTCGCGCCCGATCTGCGGGTTGACGGCGCAATAGATCTGGCCGTTGGTGATCAGGTTTGAAAAACAGGCAAGGCAGCGAAGGCAGGGCCTTATTTCCTCCGGCTTTCCCATAAACGCCTTTTTCGGAAGTTCCGGGTCCGCAAGAAGCGCGCGCGCAATTTCGATAACATCAGCTTTGCCCGACGCAAGTATTTCTTCCATCAGTTCGGGGTCACAATGGGCGCCCACGGTCGCAACAGTCGTTCCGACATGCTTTTTTATGGCTTCTGCGTACTGAACATTGCAGCTGTCCCGGCTGAAAATACTCGGATGCGTGACCGTGAACACGTCCGGTTTTTCATGGTGCCCGGCGGAAACGTGGATCAGGTCCACATACCCATCCAGCGCCTTTGCGATTTGAATGCCCTCGTCAAGGTCGTAGCCTTCGGGGATGACCTCCGAGCCGCTGATGCGGATTTCAATTGGAAATCCGGGCCCTGTCTTTTTGCGAATCGCATTTATTACCGCCAGCGGGAAACGCATGCGATTTTCTCTGCTTCCGCCCCACCTATCTTTTCGCTTATTGACCTTCGGGGACAAAAACTGCGACATTAGCCAGCCGTGCCCGCCATGGATCGTAACCATACCGAAACCGCATTGTTTGGCAAAAGCGGCTGCGTTCGCATAAGCTTCAATGGTTTTATATATCACCTCTTCGGGCATCTCAAAATATTCATTGCCCGTTGCGTCTATACCGGAACACGGACCGTATATCGTATTGCCGTTATGCCTTGTCCCATGCGAGTAGAGCCCGCCGTGCTGCAGCTCAACGGAGGCAACCGCGCCGTGCCGGCGGATACCTGAGGACAGGAGATTTAATGAATGATGGTTCATCCTATCATCCAGCTTGATCATGTATTCCCCGTATAAACCGTTTCTGGAGTCGACGACGCAGTCGCCGACGCAGACGGAGGCTGCGCCTCCCAATGCCTTCTGTTCGTAAAAGGCCACGCAGTCGCTGTTCGGCCTGTTCATCGAATCCAGGCTCCTTCCGGAAATCGGAGAAGCGAAGATCCGGTTTTTAAACACGGTTTGGCCGAGCTTTATCGGCTCAAATAAATGAGGGTATTTCTGAGTCATCTTGATGGCCTTCCTTTGCTGTGATTCTTACGGGAGACCCGTTACGGCAGGCCGCCCGCCCGGTTTTGAAAAACACACTGCTCTTTGGGGCTGCAGTGTGTTTTTATTTAAATTTCAGTCGGTTAACGAAATCCGATTCGACCAGAATGTATTGGGCATCTCATCCAGATTGATCCAAATGTGTTTGTGGTATGTATATTCGTCCAGCACCAGAACGGAGTTTTCCTTGGTCCATCCGGACTCCTTTTGCCCGCCCCAGGGTGTCTCGCTGACGATCGCCAGATGCTGGTTGATCCATGCCGTGCCGACCTTCAGTTGATCAATGAGTAGCATGCCCTTGCGGTAATCCATCGTCCATACGGAAGCGCAGAGTCCGTATCGGCTGTCGTTTGCCAGCTCAATGGCTTCCTCTGCATTTTTCACGCGCATGATACCGACTACCGGCGCAAAGATTTCTTCCTGCATCAGGTCCATTTTGTTTTCATAAACCTCGAAGATCGTCGGCATCACAAAAGCGCCGTTTATTGTTTCCGGCGTGTTCGGGCGTTCTCCGCCTAAAAGAAGTTTCGCGCCTTCCTGTTTAGCCTGCTCGATGAATTCCTCCGCCGTATCTCTGCAGGTATTATACGCAAGCGGGCCCATCATGGTTTTCGGATCCATCGGGTCTCCGACGATAATTTTACCGGCGGCTTTGACGAACCGATCAACAAAACGGTCATAAATACCGTCCTGTACATAGAACCTGCTGGGTGAGCCGCAGTTCTGGCCGGAATTGAAGAATGCGGCATAGGTAGCACCCTCGACCGCCGCGTCCAGATTTGCATCGTCCAGTACAATCATCGGATTTTTGCCGCCGAGTTCGGAGGCAACCGGCATGACCCTCTCGCTGGCAAGGCGCATGATACGTTTGCCCACAAACGAGTCACCGGTAAAATTAACCTTGTCGATACCGGGATGGTTCACGATAGCCTCGCCCACTTCGCCTCCCGGACCGGTCACGATGTTGACTACACCGTCCGGGAAACCGGCTTCGACAACATATTCTCCGAGCTTCAATACAGTCAGCGGAGCGCAGGACGGCGGTTTTAAAACCACCGTGTTACCGGTTATCAGAGCCGGCGCAAGTTTGGAAACCGCTGTGACCAGTGGGAAATTCCAGGGTGTAATGAGTCCCACGACGCCTACTGGTTCCCGAAAGGTCATAACTCTTGCGCTCGGGTCGGCCGAGATGGTCAGTCCCGTCATGCTTCTGCCGAGTCCTGCCATAAATTCCAGCTCAGCGGGTGCAAAGGGGATATCAAACTTGCTGGTTTTGCTGATCGGGCCGCCGTACTGCATCGTTTCCAGCGGTACCAGCTCGTCTTGATGTGCTCTGATGATCGCAGCCAGTTTGACAAGCAGATCGCTGCGGTCGCCGATATACGTCGATTTCCATTTGGTCTTGGCTTTGTTTGCGGCCTCGACAGCCAGATTGACGTCGATTTCGCTGCACTTGGGAACGATAGCGGCTAATGTGTTGTTTGCGGGGTTGATGACTTCCATTGTCTCGTTTTTCGCCGGTTTTGTCAATTTTCCGCCGATCAGGATTCTATAATCGTAGCCCACTTTTTTCACCTCAGACTCAAGTATTTAAACCATGTAATTGATGGCAACCAGTTTAAGGTCCGTAAACTCGGCCATGCCGACCATGCCGCCCTCCTTGCCGATGCCGCTTTCTTTAATGCTGGTTCCCCAGGGCTGCTCGTTTGACAGCATCTGGCAATTGATAAAAACGGAACCGACATGCAGGTCATTGACCAGCAGCATGCCTTTAGCGATGTTCTTCGTCCACACATGCGCACAAAGGCCGTATGGGGAGTCGTTAGCCAGCGCGAGGATATCATCCTTGTCGGTGTATTTAATGATTACGGCAACCGGTCCGAAGATCTCTTCTTTTGCGATAACCATGTCATGCGCAGCGTTACTTAATATCGTCGGCATCACGAAAAAACCCTTCCTGAGCGCCTCGGGCTTCTCACCGCCATACAATAAGGTTGCACCTTCTTCAACACCCTTTTTGATGTAGCCCTCAACTTTGTCCCGATGCTCTTTGCTAACGACCGGCCCCATCGTTGTAGCTTCGTCCTTCGGGTCACCGACTACAACGGTCTTTGCGTAAGCAATATATTTTTCACAGAACTGATCGTAGACCTTTTCATGTACATAGTATCTGCCCGGTCCGGAGCAATGCTGACCGCTGTTGTTGAACTGACGCCAGGCGAGCACCTTAAGAGAAGCGTCCAGATCCGCATCCGCCATAATGATCACCGGATTGTTGCCGCCGAGCTCCATTACGCACTTTTTTACGGTACCGCTGGCGTCTGACATAATCCGCTTTCCTGTCTCGCTGCTGCCGGTAAAACCGATACAGTCAATGTCCGGATGCTTTGCGATTGCCGAACCGACGCTTCCGCCGGGCCCAGTGATGATGTTGACAGCACCGGGCGGCAGATCGGTCTGCGAGAGAATCTCAGCAAATTTCAGGCCGATCATTGAGTTAATGCTAGGCGGTTTGAGAACACAGGTGTTGCCGACAGCGAGAGCGGGTGCGAGCTTGACAGCCGTCATGATTGTCGGAAGGTTCCATGGAATGATGAACCCGATCACACCGACAGGTTCGCGCTGCAGATATGACAATGTCCCGTCCTTTACCGGAATGTGTTGGCCCATCAATGTCGGAGCTGTCCCCGCACAGTATTCAAATTTGTCGGCTGCGCCCATTGTTGCACCGAAGGCATCTTTATACGGCGTTCCGTGTTCCAGACCCTCGAGCTTTGCGAGTTCATCGGCGTTTGCCCTTATTGCCTCGGCTATTTTCATCAGAACCTTGGATCGTTCGGCCTGCGTTTTTTTCGACCATATATTGAATGCTGCACGCGCTGCCTTAACAGCCTTGTCCACATCGGCTTCACCCGCACAGGGGACAAATCCGATTTCCTCACCCGTGGACGGATTTACGGTTGCAAAGGTTTTCCCGGATTCGGCCTCGACCCAACGGCCCCCGATATACATCTTATGAATCTGCATAAATACCTCCTTACAAAATAACAGCCCGGCTGTACGGTTGGGTTTATCTTCTGCGCAGGAAGGATCAAAACCGCCTATCATACCCGTGCGGATTTTCATCGCTCTGTATGCTGCCTCGGCTATTTAATTGATGTAACAACATTTTTGATGTTTTAACAAATACAATAATAATGCAAATCGATGAGCATGACATCATCAGATATAATGAATTTGTCTTCGCTTTTTCGTAATATGCTGCAAATCAGGTCATGCGGCGGCCTAAAATCCGATGCGTTTTCAAGGTTACCTGACATATTCTATTTTTACATCTTCACGGCTTGCGCTTCGGAAGGCTTCGCCGTTTTGGTATCCGATGATAACGCCGCAGTTAAACGCATATCCTTCGGGTATTTTGGCGTCAGCTTCCATAGCTTTGCCGTTTTCGCTGCCGAAAGCTAACCGGGGAGAACCAAGATAACACGAGCCGAGTCCCAAAGACGTCGCGGCAATCAGCATGTTTTCAGCTGCGCATGAGGTATTGGCGGCCGCATTGGGACTGTTTTCGGGAGATGACAAAACGATTAGTACGGGTGCGCCGTACAAGGGTTCATAACCCGGAAGGGAGGCCCGCTGAACCATGAACGGCACATTTGATGACAGCATACCTCTTTTCGCCGTATCGTTTATCTCTTTGAGCAGTTCGGGATTTGTTATGACGGAAATTTGAAAGGTGCCGGCAACAGGCGCGCAGGAACCGGCTTTCAGAATATCCTCCAGCGCCTGCTCCGGGACCGGATCCTTTTTATAAGACCGCATACTCTTTCTTTCAAAGATGGCTTGTAATGCATTCATATCAAATTATCTCCTTATATGGTAATGTTGATCATTTTCCGATTTCCGTGTATAGTAATAACAGCCGTTGAGTTTCGCGTTACGGGGACTTTATTTCGGTTGATCGGTGATAGCCTTAACGCTTAGCAGCGTGAGCTGCCCTCCTTAGCTGATCCGGGCGCAGTCGCTTTGCCTAGCTATCCAAAGTAGAATTTTCTCGTGAAATCCTATGAAATGAATACTTAAATTTTATATCTTCCGGTGATGACATTTCCTTCCGTATATTGTAAAATATACATGCTGAAGTATCTATCAATAGGTCAATTGCAATATTGCTCTGTTTTACCTGTATGTTCCATTTTATCCCCAGTTCGGGTAAATGTAAATATAATGTGCTCAATTACTTTATGAAAAGTCATAAAACGAATAAACAACAGAGGTGGTCATTGATGTTCAGCACATGGTCAAGCCCGAATCCGGTTTTATACGGAACCGGTTTCTCGAAGTCAACAGGTAAGCAGCTTAAAAAATTGGGATGTAAAAAGGTCATCATTGTTTATGACCAGGGAATCAAGGCGGCCGGCGTTTCAGATAAGATCATCGGATACATAAAAAACGCCGGGATTGATGTTGTAGAATATGACGGTGCTTTATCCGATCCGCCCGACTGGTCGATTAATGAGGCCGGAAATTTGGCGCGTTCGGAAAACGTGGACGGTGTGGTCGGCATTGGTGGCGGAAGCGCGCTGGATACAGCCAAGGGTGTGGACATCCTTTTGAGCAATGAGCCGCCGATCAACCGGTATTTTGCAAAACCCAGCCTGCCTCCTGCCGGGGATATTTCCTCGCTCAAACCGCTGATCGTTCTCCCGACAACGGCGGGAACGGGAAGCGAGGTCACACCGGGCGGTGCGGTGACCGATACCGAGAACAATACAAAAGAGAACTTTGTCTGTCCCGTAACGCTTGGTATCATTGATCCGGAGCTGACGGTTTCACTGCCTCCTTCCGTTACAGCTTTTACAGCTTTTGACGCACTTTCCCACTCTATTGAAGCAATTGTATCCAATGAACCGAATGCATTCAGTGAACTTTTCGGAAGCCAGGCAATCACATTGATCGGCAAATACCTTCCGATAGCCGTTCGCGACGGGGGTAATATTGAAGCGCGCGAGAGCTTATTGCTCGCGGCTACAATGGCGTCTATGTCTATTCTGGGGCCTTATTGCAACATCCCGCATGATGTTGGTGCGGTGATCGGAATTGAGCACCATCTTCCCCATGGCATCGCAGTCAGCAGCGCTCTGCCTGAAGTCTTGAGATTTATTGCGTCCTGCGTACCTGATAAGGTTAAGCTGATCGCCCGGTGCCTTGGTGCGGAGCTATCAGAAAGCGCATCTCCCGATGAAATCGGAGAGATTGCAGGCTCTGCGGTCAGAAACCTGATGGACGAGGCAAAGCTTCCGAAGCTTCGGACCTTTATCAAAACAAAGGAAGAGCTGCTGGCGTGCGTACCGAAAATTATGGAGACGCAGAATTTCCATTTCTCACCCCGGGCTGTCACGCGGGCTGATATCCGGGATATCTTGTCAACTGCGTATGACACTTAACCTCAAACGCATTGATAACTCAAATACATGGCAGATGCGAAAAATCGATATAAAGGGAGACAGCTATATGGAAAGTACATTTTCAAGCCCGAATCCTGTGCTATTCGGAGTCGGTACATCCAAGCAAACAGGCGAGAAGCTAAAAGAGTTCGGCTGCAAAAAAGTATTGGTTGTTTATGATAAAGGAATAAAGGCATCCGGCATTGCCGATAAAATCATCGCAATCATCAATGAAGCCGGTATAGGAACAGTCAGCTTTGACAGCGTTTTAGCCGACCCGCCCGACTGGTCCGTTGAAGAGGCAGGTGCGCTGGGGGTTCGGGAAAATGTTGACGGTGTTGTCGGCGTTGGCGGCGGAAGTTCTTTGGATACGGCAAAGGCAGCAAAGCTTTTGCTCACCAACCCACCGCCGATTCATCAATATTTCGGGCGAGAGGGTGTTGTGACAAAGCCCAGCAAGCCCCTGATTGTTATCCCAACAACGGCGGGTACCGGCAGTGAGACGACGCCCGGCGGCGTAATCACCGACACGAAGCAGAACATTAAAACCAATATCGCCGGTACCGGCTGTTCGGTAAACCTCGGAATTGTCGACCCGGAGCTGACGCTGGGGCTTCCGCCTTCCATTACCGCATCGACCGGAATGGACGCATTGTGCCACGCCATAGAGTCCTATACATCCTTAAGAGCGAACAGTTTTAGTGAGCTGACCGGTAGGAAGGCAATTATGCTTGTCGGGAAATACCTCGTCAGAGCCTATGAAAACGGATCGGATCTTGAAGCCAGGGAAGGTATGATGCTTGCCTCGACTTTGGGCGGAATATCGATGTCCGGACCTCTGTGCCATCTGGCGCATGATATCGGTAAGGTGCTGGGCGCCAAATTCCATATACCGCATGGCAATGGCTGCGCGTCATGCCTGCCGCAGGTTCTTGCGGTTATTGCGCCCGCTGTTCCGGAAAAAGTCCGATATATTGCTGAATGCTTCGGCATGAGAATCCCCGAAGGAGCCTCGAATGAGGAAATAGGTAAAGCGGCATATGATGTTATAAGAGATGTGATGAAGAAAATCAACCTACCGAATCTCAAAGCGTTTAATGTAAAGCTCGACGAGCTTCTTGAGGTCGTGCCTGAAGGGGTGCAGATGCAGCAGGATGGATTGGTAAAGCTGTTTGGACAGGGCACTTCTCCGGTTAAGGCGACAAAGGAGCTTGTTGCTGAGATTATCACCAGAGCTTATCATGAAAACTAGGCGACAAGATGCCTGTGCGGAATAATGATTCGGTACAAGCGAAAAGGCAGGTATGAAAATGGCAATAAACAAAGTGAATCCCGATGAAATACGCGGTGTAAGCGTTATAACCCCAAGGCTTCAAAAATTGAAGCGGGAATGGGAGCAGGCGGAGCCTCAGGTATATGTGGACGATACACTTTTGTTCACTAAATCCTGGAAGGAAACTGAAGGTCTGCCGATAGATATCCGCTGGGCAAAGGCATTTGAGAAAAGACTTCTGGAATGTCCACTGCTGATTAGAGATGATGAACTTGTGGTCGGATCTTTAACCAAGTTCATCCGGGGCAACGGAACGTTGTGCGCGATGAAGCCGAGGGAAATTCTGGAGATGTGCCAGTCAGGTAAATTTGCACGGAAAACCAGCGATACGGAATCGACAAAAATTACGCCCGAGGATCTTCAGGCGCTCAAAGAAGACGCGGAATACTGGTGCGATAATATTCCGAAGGTCAGTACTGTGAATGCTGCCCTGGAATACGACATGGGTCCGGATGTTTTCGACCTGCTATTTGACAGGGGGTGCGTCTTTGAAGGGCGCGGCGTACGCTTTAAGATGGACAGAGGTTTGTTTCAAAATTACAGTGCGTACGGCGGGGGTGTGGCTCAGGTCAGTGCCAAATGCGTAGAAAACGGTTTAAATTATGTCATTGATTTATGCAAAAAAGAGCGCGAGAGAATGATGCTGGAGGGCGACAACGAAAATTCCCACGGCTCGGCTCAGTTTTTACGCAAGTACTGGCTTTTGGAAGCGTGCATAATATCCTGCAACGCATTTATCCGGTTTTCAAAAAGACATGCCGACCTGGCAAGGGAAATGGCGGAAAGAGAAAACCGTCCTTTAAGAAAGGCAGAGCTTTTAAGAATTGCAGACGCCTGTGAACGCGTACCGGCAGAGCCGCCGCGTGACTTCTTTGAGGCTGTCCAGTGCGTTCGGCTGTACCATCTGGTTTGCTGGAAGGAAAGCTCTGACCGCCCCGAGGTACCGATTGGTCGGCTTGACCAGATACTATATCCGTATTATCAAAAAGACAAGGAAGCCGGAAGGATTACCGCGCAGGAGGCTGCCGAGTTGCTTGGCGCGTTATGGCTCAAGATCAGGGAATGCGAAAACTTGGTTACAATACCGCGCTCTCAAAGGGCTGCGCCCGGATCCCTGCTACCGAATATCACACTCTGTGGCGTAAATGAGAACGGGGAGGATTTGACGAACGAAATATCCTGGCTTATTCTGGAGGCAATGGCGCAGGTTAAGCTTTCTGAGCCGGCGATTTATGTGCGCTACAACCCCGACATGGACCCCGCATTTATCTTGCATGCGCTGCGCTGCAATGTTGAGTTCGGCGGCGGAAACCCGGCATTTTTAAACGACAGACTTGGAACACAGCGTTATTTAGATAGAGGCGTTCCGATAGAGGATGCCTGCAACTGGAACGCCAGCGGTTGTCTGGGCTACCACCTTGATTGTATGGAGCATCTGGGTGGGGGACACAACATCAACCAGATTAAGCTGTTGGAGCTTGCGTTAAACGACGGCTTTGATCCGAGGACACAAAAGCAGCTCGGACCGAAGACCGGAGATCCGCGGACTTTTACCGACATTGAACAGGTCATGGCGGCATACTTTAAGCAACTGGCGTATTTTGTGCCGCTTCTTCATAGAATCAAGGTGCTGTCGCTGGCAACGGAAATTACGGATGGACCTATGAGTGGGCTGCGCTGCGCGATGCAATACGAAGACTGCATCCGCGAGGGTTTGACGCCGAAAGAAGGCGGAGCCAGATACCCCGAGGGCAGGACATCATGGCTTGGAAGCCGCGGTATGGTTGATATAGCTGACAGCCTGTCGGCGATTAAAAAGCTTGTCTTTGATAAAAAAACCGTCACAATGGATAGGCTTCTGGACGCATGCGCAAAGGACTGGGAGGGTTATGAGCAGCTTCATCAAATGTGCCTGAACGCACCGAAATACGGCAATGACGATGATTATGTCGACGATATATACGATGAGCTGTCAACGAAAGTACCGGAGATCATGCAAAGATGGATAGATCCGATAACAGGCAAAAAGCCGATGCTGTTTATCGGCGCAGCGGCCGGCCATATTGCGATCGGAACGGCTGTGGGCGCATTGCCCAACGGCAGAACGGCGGGCTCCCCGGTTAACGATGCCGCCTGTTCGGTCATGCCGGGCATGGATGTAAACGGTCCGACCGCAGCGATCAACTCCGCTACAAGGGGCCCTTACGCAAAAGAGTTCGTCGGATATGCGATGAACATGAAGTTTTCAAAATCCGTTTTGAATACCGACGAAAAGTTGCAGAAGCTGGCGTGGCTTATAAAGGCTTTCATGAAAAGAGACGGATGGCACATTCAGTTTAACATCCACAGCAGAGAGGAGCTTCTTGACGCACAGAAGCATCCGGATCAGCATAAGAATCTTCTGGTCAGGGTTGGGGGCTATAGTGCCTACTTCATTGATCTGCCGCATGAACTGCAAAATGAGATTGTTCAGCGGTCCATGCACGACAGGTTGTAGCTTCCGCCAAATACGTAAAGATGATAGGCCGCCATTCTTCCGAATTAACGGCTTTCGTGATCTAATTAATGCCTGCTGAACAATTCAAAAACGCAACAGCTGCAATACTTTGACAGCGTTTTTGAATTGTTCAGATTCAAGGTTTTTTGCTGTGAACAGCAGAAAACCTTGAACCATGGATTTGCGGCGTGTATCCGCAGATCCATTCAGGCAGACAATCATTGTAACTGAAACGGCAAAACAGGCCCATTTTGCCGTCAAAAAGAGCAGTTTTTACTCTTTTTGCAAATGCGTTTCGCAAAACGCATTTGTTCCACTGAACAAACGCATTTGTTCAGTGGACATTAACATTGCAAAAAAGAAAAGCATCATATCTGGGCGTGTAGTAGCCGCTGTACCCGGTTTTACCAGTGTTTAAGGCAGCATATAGATACGGAGGGCAAATGGATAACTCAGAAGGAATTGTTTTCAATATTCAGCGGTACAGCATCGACGACGGGCCCGGTGTGAGGACCACAGTATTTGTAAAGGGTTGTCCATTGACGTGTCTGTGGTGTTCCAATCCCGAGTCTCAAAACCCGATGCCTGAGGTGTCATATAGGTACACATCCTGCAAGCGTTGCGGTACCTGCGTTGATGCTTGCCCTGTACATGCAATCAGCCTTACACATGACGGTGTGCATATCGACCGTAAACTGTGTACAAGCTGCGGATCCTGCATTGAATCCTGCTTATACGAAGCGCTGGCGATGTCGGGAAAGAAAATGACCGTAGACGAGGTCTTTAAAGTAGCATGTAAGGACAAGGATTATTTTGAGGTATCCGGAGGCGGCTTAACCGTCTCGGGCGGCGAGATTTTGGCCCAGCCGGATTTCGTTGCGGAGCTGTTCAGGCGCTGCAGGGATGAGGGCATTCATACCTGCGCAGATACATCCGGTTGTGGTGAAAAAGCGGCAATGGAGAAAATTCTAACATACAGTGATCTTATATATTTTGATATAAAGCATATGGATAGCGATAAGCATCAGCTGTACTGCGGCGGGCCAAATGACCGTATTTTGGATAATCTGAAGCTGGTTGTGAATAGTGGTGTTCCCATCGTCATAAGGGTCCCGCTTATCCCCGGATACAACAATTCGGATGAGAACATTGCGCATATTTCACAAACCATAGTTGAATTTAACAAAGATATACCGGTCAATATCCTGCCGTATCACCGATACGGAGCGAATAAATATAGGATGCTCGATATGGTTTACCCTTTAGATAATGTAGTAAGCTTGACCGAAGACGAGCTTAAAAGAGCAAGGCAAATCATAGAGTCATACGGACTGAATTGTGAAATATCGGTTTGAATAATGCGAGGAGAAGGCATATGATTAAGGTCAGACAACGGAAAACGGACGAAGAAACATTCATGAAGATGCGAAAAGAGGTTCTCTCGGCATGGCCTACCGGTAAAGAGGTGGATTTAGAAGAAGCCGTGGCATATCAAAAGAGCCTGCCTGAAAGCAAAAACTTTACAAAAGTTTTACAAAGCTATCACGCGCAGGGCAAGACCGGGCTTTTTCCGCGCTCCGGTGTGCCGGTGGTTGAGGAGGAAATTAAACTGCTCAGGTCTTTAAATGAGGTCGGGGTTCGCTTATTCCCGTTCACGACCGATGCCTATACGCGCAACCTGCAATTGGATAAGGCACAAAAGGGCCTTGAGGAGAGCATCAGGACCGGAAAAATGAAGCTGAACGGTTATCCGATCATTAACCACGGTGTCAGGACAACTCGAAAGGTTGTGGAGTCCTGTGAAGGTGCTTTTGATCCGAGAAGCTCGAGGGTTGCCAATAGTTTTGTTGGCGAAATTGCTTTTGCATCCGGTATGACCGCAATGCCGAATAGTTTTTTTGGCTGGATCGGCGGATATGACAAAAGAGCCACAGTGGAAGAGTGCATCGAAACGGCGCAATACCTTGGAAGGCTGATTGGCTATTATGCCGAAAGGGGCGTCATCATCAGCACAGATTGTCACGGCTGGCTGCCTAACGGTGTCATTCCGATGTATGTTAATATAGCAACGCAGATCATCGAGGCGATGGTTTCGGCTGAGCAGGGTGTGAAAAGCGTTGTGCCTCTTTTAAACTTCCAGGGCAACATAAATCAGGACATAGCCGAAATAAGAGCGGGCACAAGATTGTTCCGACGCTATTTGGACAAATTCGGGTACAAGGACACAATCATCGCCGGACTTATCGGAAACCAGTCTTCATTGTTTCCGTTTCCGCAGGATATCGGGAACGCGTTCGGGTACATAAACTATGTGGCGATGCTGGCAGCGATGGCCGGGCTTGATGCCTGTTCGGTTAAAACGGTGGACGAAGCGGTTGGTGTACCAAGTATTGAATCTCACATGCAAACCTACCGATCTGCCGGTTGGATCTTCAATGTTGTCCGGCAGCAGAGATTTACAATCGATTCCGCCGATATCAGACTGGAGGAGAAGATGACCGAGCTGGCCGTCGGTGCGATAATCGACAAGGTTGCCGAAATGGGCGACGGTGATATTGCGGTCGGCGTTGTTAAGGCTGTTGCCTCCGGGGTGCTGGATTCACCGTTTTCGATCAATATTTACGTTAAAGACCGGGTCATGGGTGCGCGGGATTCATACGGCGCTTGCCGGTATATTGATTTTGGAAACCTTCCGATTCCCGAAGAAGTTAAGGAATTTCACCGGGAGAAAATAAAAGAAAGGGAGAAAGCAGAGGGTGTAAAGCTCGATTATTCGGCATCGCTCAATGATTTTTGGGCCCTGTCCAAGGGAATGGTTGTCGGTGAGATAATAAAGCGGGACATGGAGGAAAATACGGTTTCGGATGAAATGGACAGAATACCGACGATTATCACCGGTACGGTCGGGGTTGACGCTCATGTAATTGGAACCAAGATTATATCCAGAGCCCTAAGAGAAGACGGCTTTAAGGTGATAGCGCTCGGCGCGCAGACGCCGGCGGATGAGTTCATTAAAGCCGCGCAGGAGACTGACGCTGATGCGATATTAATCACCTCGCTATACGGTATGGCAGAAATGGACCTGCAGGGCTTTCGCAATAAATGCGTTGAGGCCGGGATAGGGGACATTCTTTTGTATATCGGCGGAATTCTCGGTGTGGCGAAGCATAATTTTTCGGAAGATAAGGCGATATTTAAAGCAATCGGATTTGACCGGGTATATCCGCCGGAATCCGATGTCAAAGAATCCATATCGGATCTGCGGTTTGACCTGAAGTCACGGGGCAAAATCTGACCTTATATACCGGAAAAGGCGGTGGATTCTATCGACAATATCAGAGTTTTTATTGATTTTGGAAGCACCTTTACAAAAGCAGCGGCTTTTGATCTGGACAGGGAAACGCTATTGGCGAGAGCACAGGCACCTTCAACGGTTGATACGGACATTACTGTCGGTCTTTTTGATGCACTTAATATGCTTTCTCAAACTGTTCCCATAACCGATACTGTGATCAGGCAGGCAGTTGCCAGCAGCAGCGCGGCAGGCGGACTAAAAATGATCTGCATCGGCCTTGTACCGGAATACACAACAGAAGCGGGACGCATAGCCGCGCTCGGCGCCGGGGCAAAGGTTATCGGGGCTTATTCCTATGAACTGACCGGTCAGGAATTATCCGCCATAGAGAAAGCCGGTCCGGATATCGTTCTTTTGACTGGCGGAACCGACGGCGGTAACAAAAAAACCATATGTAAAAATGCCGAGCTCTTATCTAAAACAGGTAACAGCGTGGAAAATATTATCGTAGCCGGCAATAAGTCGGCCAGAGACGAGATCAGGGGTATTTTTTCACAGACCCATAAAAATGTCGTTTATACAAGCAATGTCATGCCCGAATTCGGAAGGCTTGAGCTTGACCGTGTTAACGAGAAAATCAGAGCGTTGTTTCTCGGCAGGATTACCGAAGCAAAGGGTATCGCAAGGGCGAAAGATTTAATTGGGAGTGTCATCATGCCTACACCCTCGGCGGTACTGGAAGCAGCGAAGCTGATTGCAAAAGGGTCAAAAGGCGAAGAAGGTCTCGGAGAGCTGTTGCTCGTGGATGTGGGCGGCGCGACGACGGATATCTATTCTGTTGCGAAAGGTGCTCCGACAAAGGAAGGCGCTGTTTTGACAGGGTTGCCGGAGCCCTATGCAAAACGAACCGTGGAGGGTGATCTGGGCTTGTTTCACAGTTTGGATACCCTTATTGGTATCGCACAGAGCATATTGTCTGGGGATTCAATGATCGAAATGAGCGGAATACAGACTTTTTATAGCATACCAGAGGGTGTGGAGCAGATAGCGTATCAACAGACATTGTCACAGTTGGCCGTAAAAACAGCGGTTGACCGGCATGCGGGAAAAATCGAGCTCGCCGTTACACATAACGGAGAGTTTTGGGTACAGAAGGGTAAGGATCTCACCCAGATAAAAACCGTGATCGGCGCGGGCGGGCCGGTGGTATTTTCTGCGAATGCCCGGCATGTTATGGAGGGTGCGATTTTTTCAAAAAATGCACCGAATGTACTAAAGCCGGTATCTCCCGTATTCTATCTGGATCAGAAATATATTCTGTATGCCGTTGGCTTGCTTGCGCAGGACGATCCAACCAAGGCACTGCGAATCGCAAAGAAATATATAAAGAGAATATTACAGTAATATTACGATAACGAAAAGCACTTGATTTTTGTTATCTGCTGTGTTAATCTCTTCGAGGCTGAGCCAAACAAAGGAAAGGAGGTAAAAAAATGACAATGATAATCACAATGAAAAAATACAATCATGATAGAGTCAGACTTTTGCCTCCGCATGCAGTAATGTAAATACACTTTACATGATATGGTGGCATGGGTCTGAGACCCATGCCATTTTTTATGTGAAAAGAAAGGAGTGCGGTTAATGATTCAGCGAAGCACCAAAAGAGCTACAGCATTACTAAATGTATTTCACGATACAGACGCAGCGGTTTTTTTGAAGAACCAAGTAAATAAAAAATACAGCGACAAAGCCGTATGATAATATCCCGGAGCAATAACGAACACTGAGAAATTTTCTTTAAGTTAAACCTTCGGTTCATCTTCGGCTTCGTCATGAATAATTGATTGGAGCCAGAATAATGAAAAAGTTAATCCGAAATCGCCTGTTTTCAAAACGTCCGGCTAAATACTGGAAAGAAAGAAAAGCGATATCGTACCAAAAAAGGATGGAGGCATACAGGCGCAGTAATGCTGCCATGACGGATGTCATGCTTCTTATGTATGCTAGAAACCTTTACAGATAATATGAAGACAAAAATAAAAAAAAGAGAACCGATCACCCTTGGATATATTAAGGGGCGATCGGTTTATCATCTGAAAGCGGTTAGTCCGCTAAAGCTTTATCAAAGACGCTTTGAATCTTCTCTTTTGTCGGAATGCCTTCATGTACCTTTTTGTCTCCGATGAAGAAGGCCGGCACAAAATAGTAGTCAAACGTATCGGCATATTCCCGCCGGATGTCTTCATCGACCACTGTAATTTCTACCGCATTATAGGCATCGTTTTCCTCTCGAAGCGTATCAATTATTTGAAATGCTCGTCTGCAAAATGAGCACCAGCTCGTCATAAACATCAATACTGGTTTCATAGATGATCTCCCGTTCCAAAAAGTTTATCTTTATTATCACTATTATATCATACTAATATTAATAATGCTAGTAGTACCTGTTACTAGTTAGATTGATTTGTGTTGAGGATTCAGTAATGGGTAATGGCCTACCACTCACCCTGAATCACCTCATCTGCATGGTCGAGATAAAAGTCGTCATTATCAAAATAATCTCCGCCGGAGCCTCCAAATGTAGCGTCCACATTAAGCCATCTGTTTCCCGTTAAATCAAGTATCTGATTCCATGAATGGCTTCCCCAACCGGAACTGCCGTATGCAAGCCCGGTTATAAACCTTACATTTACGCCGACGGCCCTACACATAGCTGCATACAGACAGGCAATATCAAAGCAGATGCCCTTACCGGTTTCGAAGGTTGTTATGGCACCGGAATCATATTCGGAAATATCATCGAAAATATGCTCTGCCTTCGGGCTGTCGTATTCGATATTGCTGCTGATCCATTTATATAAAAGGTATGCTTTTTCTTTATCTTCGGTCTCCGATCCGGAGATTTGCCGAGCCTTGCGTTCAATATCTTCACTTGTCTTTACGGCATTATCCAGTGACATTCCGTTGAAATAAATGAGCTGCTTCCTGCCGTTGGGCGAAAGGTTCATAACTGCTTTTTGCACCGACTCGTTTAAAACACCGGGCAGTTTTTTTATGACACTGGAACTTAAAACCGGATTGAGAATATGTTCATCAACAAATTGGTAGGCACTAGATTGGTTGATGGTTTCACCCAGCGAAGCGTTACCTGCAAAGTGGACATAAAAGTTCAGAAGCAAAGAAACGATCAGCACAAGAACAAACGATTTCGGCAGCTGCCATATGCCGCCTGCAGTTCTTCTGCCAACGGTGTGCATCGCCAAGATAAAAGAAGACAGCCGATTTGATAACGGTACGACCACATGCTTAAAAAAAGGGATCATCAAAAGGCGTAAAATTCCCTTTGTTATAAACAGCATTATGATAGTGGCCAGCGCGTATGCCCAGATGTCCTGATTTGCAATCGAATGCCAGATAGCGGGAACGGATTTGAATATTTTTGTCGGAAAGCTATCCGCACTGGAGGTAAAAATGATATTGGTCAGCAAAACAGAAGATACGATTGATACTATCAGCTCAATATTATGCACCATAGAAATCAATGAATATTGGATCCTGTTTTTCGAAAAAGGACGAAGTATACCCATCAAGACCGGTAAAGTGAAGGTGCCGGCAATCAAGACGGATATCAGGTTAATGCCGAAGATTTTCATGCTCCTCATCCTTACTGCAGAAAAATCACAGGTAACTGATTTTATAACCATATCCAACCTAAATAATACTGTTCTCCAACTAAATTGGAGAACAGTATTATGGCCATTCATGGAAGCGTATGCCGAGGCATATTATGTTAACCTGCTGAAATGAAATAACCCGGGATCGGAGACAGAGCTGCCGACACCGGGTCTGAGTTTTTGGATCAACGATTATTTCGCGGGAGGAAGCAAATGAGAAACGTCAATATCAGCTTCGTTCACTATATGCATTGATTTAATTTTCGGAAGGAATAATACGGTATAAACGTGATTTCGGGTATGAATTTTAAATGGCGGTTGATTATCGCAGCAGTTGGTATCGCGGAAGACACAGACCAGTACCTGCGTCTGAAAGCTTGCGGGTATTCCGATTCGGACGATTCAAGGTTTACTTATTTAAAGCCATGTGATACCATTTACATGAAAATGCTATGAGAAATAACGGTACGCCGTTTCGCAGCGAAATGGGGAGCTAGTGTGAAAAAGACAAAGATTATCTGTACGCTCGGGCCTTCTTCAGGGGATGCGGCAATCATAAAGGAGCTCATAAAAAAGGGCATGAATGCGGCCAGGTTTAATTTTTCACATGGTACGCATCAGAGCCATAAACAACTGCTGGAGGCCTTGCGGGAAGCGAGGGAAGAGTTGAATGTTCCGGTCGCAGCGATTCTTGACACGAAGGGGCCTGAAATCAGAACAAGGAATTTCAAAAACGGCGCCGTGATGGTCGGGGCCGGGAACCGGTTTTCTCTGATCACCGGGGACGAACCAGGTGATGAGACAAAGGTTTCGACGACATATCCCGATTTGTATAAGTTTGTCAAACCGAAAAGCTGCATATTGATTGACGACGGCCTGATCGAATTGCAGGTTTCCGAAGTAAGAGACTCGGAGATCGAGTGCATTGTCGTAAACGGCGGGATAATAGGAAACAACAAGGGTGTAAACATACCCGATGTCGCAATCGACCTCCCGCCATTGACGAAAAAAGATGTCGAGGATATTAAATTCGGGATAGAAAACGATTTTGATTTCATTGCCGCCTCATTTATTCGTAAAGCTTCGGATGTTCTGGCGATCAGACGGCTGCTGGATGAAAACGACGGCGAGAAAATCGGAATAATATCTAAAATTGAAAATCGCGAAGGTGTTGAAAGCATTGATGAAATTATAGAGGTATCTGATGCAATTATGATAGCCAGAGGCGACCTTGGCGTTGAAATCCCGGTTTTTGAAGTTCCGGTTATTCAAAAAGAGATCATTGCGAAATGTCTGAGAAACGGGAAGCCCGTGATAACCGCGACGCAGATGCTCGATTCGATGATACGTAATCCAAGACCGACAAGAGCAGAAGCAAGCGATGTTGCCAATGCCGTGTTTGACGGGACCAGCGCGGTCATGCTGTCGGGAGAAACCGCATCGGGCAGATACCCGCTTGAAAGCGTGGCGGTCATGGCGGATATCGCAAAGACGGCTGAAAACCGAATCAATTACTGGCTGCAATTCAGGCATATAGAGACGGTTGGAGAAAAAACGATCGCCTATGCCATCAGTCATGCCTGCTGTATGACGGCTATGGATCTTTGTGCATCGACCATCATAACCGTAACGAAGACCGGGCATACAGCTCGCATGATATCGCGGTTTCGGCCGCAGTGCCCGATCGCAGCGGTTACAAGCAGCAAAAAGGTGCAAAGAAAGCTGTCTATTTCATGGGGTGTCAGTGCTGAGCATGCCGACGAAGTCAGATCAACAGATGAACTCTTTCAGATCGGTATCGAAAAAGCGAAAAAAATGAAGTTGGCTGCCAAAGGCGATACCGTCGTTATAGCGGCGGGGGTGCCTGCCGGTTTCAAAGGAACAACAAATCTGGTAAAGGCGCAGATTGTATAAAACGGAAGGGGTGCTTTCGATGGAAGAAGAATTACTGAAGCTGAAAAAAGCAATCGATGAGTCTCGGAATATTGCCGTCTTGGGCGGAGCTGGATTCTCAACGGAGTCGGGAATACCTGATTTCAGAAGTCCGGACGGTATATACACAAAGTACCGGCATCTTTCACCCGAAGCGATACTGAGCGCCGAAATGCTCAGGGACAAGCCGGATGTATTTTATGATTTCTACTTGAACGCAATGCTGGTCGGTGATGTTATGCCGAATATCGCGCATAAATATATCGCAAAATTGGAGCAAACGGCAGGCAAGCATGTTACCGTGATTACGCAGAACATCGACGGCCTGCATCAAAAAGCGGGAAGCCGGAATGTTATAGAGCTTCATGGCTCGGCCAATGAATACTACTGCGTCGGCTGCGGGGAAACATACGGTATCTCGGTAATGAACCAAAGCGAATTTACAGGTGAGCCGCCGCTTCCAAGATGCATCAAATGCGGGGCTATGATACGGCCTGATGTGGTAATGTATCATGAGATGCTGGATTCATCGCGGTTAGAAAAAGCGGTAAAGGCGATGCGGGAAGCGAATCTCGTGATTGTGGGCGGAACATCCCTTGAAGTGTATCCGGCTAACTCGCTTCTGGGATACAGCGAAAAGGCAGTAATATTTACGATCAACAGACAGGTCGTGGACACAGGTCGGTTTGCCGGTAAAAATGAATTGGTGTTTATTCAAGGTAGTCTTGGCGACGTGTTCGGAGCGCTGTCGGCAATGGAATGAAAAACAAAAACAGACGGTGATATCATGTCAAAACTAAATCTTACAATGCTCAGTGACTTTTATGAATTTACGATGAGCAATGGGTATCTGCTAAGCGAGCTTCACAACAAAACGGCATATTACGACGTTTTTTTTCGCTCCGTGCCGGATCAGGGCGGTTTTGCCATTGCCGCTGGTCTTGAGCAGGTTATTACGTATATCGAGGGCCTTCATTTTACGAACGAGGATATGGAATTCCTGCGCGCAAAGGGGATATTTCATGAATCGTTTTTGCACTATCTTGCCGACTTTAGGTTTTCCGGTGATATTTATGCGGTTCCCGAAGGAACCCCAATATTTCCGGGCGAACCCATTCTGACCGTCCGGGCGAAGGCTATAGAAGCGCAGCTGGTTGAAACTTATCTGCTTATGGCGATTAATCATCAATCGCTGATTGCAACGAAAGCAAACCGGATTGTCAGGGCGGCCAGGGGTCGAGTCGTGCTTGAATTCGGGGCGAGGAGAGCGCATGGGATCGGCGGAGTCGAAGGCGCAAGGGCAGCTTATATCGGAGGCTGTGACGGTACATCGAATGTGCTGACCGACAAGCTTTACGGCGTGCCGTCGGGCGGAACCATGGCACATTCCTGGATTCAGATGTTCGAAAGCGAATATGAAGCGTTTAAGGTTTATTGCTCGATTTACCCGGAAAACACGACTTTACTGGTCGACACATACAACACGATAAAAAGCGGCGTTCCGAACGCGATCCGGGTATTTAAGGAGATTTTAATCCCTCAAGGGGTTAGAGATTTTGCCATTCGGTTAGATTCGGGTGATCTGGCTTACCTTTCTAAAAAAGCACGGGCTATGCTGGATGATGCGGGCTTGACCAACTGCAAAATTGTCGCTTCAAACGCGCTCGATGAATACTTAATCCGAGAGCTTGTACAACAGGGTGCGAAAATCGATATATTCGGGGTTGGCGAACGGCTGATAACCTCCGGAAGCTCGCCCGTCTTCAACGGCGTTTACAAGCTTGCAGCAGTTGAAGATGAAAACGGCCGAATATATCCGAAAATCAAAATCAGCGAAAACTCATCCAAGATCACAAATCCGCATTTCAAAAAGGTTTGGCGGCTTTTTGACCGAAAAACCGGGAAGGCGATCGCTGATCAGATTGGCTTATATGATGAGATAATTGATGATAATGCGCAGTTGACAATATTCGATCCGATAGAGCCATGGAAAAGAAAAACACTCAAGGATTTTACGGCAAAGGAGCTTCAGATTCCAATATTTATAAGCGGTAAAAAGGTTTACCATTCCCCGCCGCTGGACCGGATCAAAGCCTACTGCCTTGAGCAAACAGAACATTTATGGGAAGAGGTTAAACGGTTTGAGAATCCGCACAAGTATTATGTGGATCTATCGGAAAGGCTCTACCGATTGAAAAACGATATGGTCAACAAAGCCAAGGCTGATCGGAGTCAGGAAAAATAACAGCAAAGTTATGCGCCTCTTCATCAACTTTCGATAAGTTGTGAAGAGACGCTTATCTTTTTTTCTTCGGTCAATATACCTTTTCCGGGTGCAAGAGCGCGGATGTACCGCCGTCGCAGTATAAAACAGCTCCGCTGCAGCCTATCGCCCCGGGCATGACCATAAACGCGAGAGCTTCTGCGTTCTCAAGCGGTTCTATCAAGGCTTCCTGACGGTAAACTACGGGCATTGCGCCCCAGAATAAATTGAAAAAAACCGTCCTTTACACTGGTGCCAGGCATGATAGTGGTATTAACGGCTCCGGGTGCGACGGTGTTGATGTTGACGCAATGTACCGCCCAGGAAGGCGCAATACGCCGTACCCAGCGCACCAGAGCCATTTTCGTCGATACATACAGAACGCCGCCGATTTTATATGGGTCCAGGGTATTAACAAAGCGGCAGATGCGTTCTTCGTCTCCGCAATTTGTCAAAAGCTCATCGACAAAGAATTCACCCCGCTCGCTATAGGCAATCGAACCGGAAACGGTCACGGCGCAATTGCCCTTTTCCATCTTCAAAAGATCATATACACCTTCGGCCAAAGTAATGGCTCCGAAATAATTGACGGAAAGCACATCAGACATCCGCCTTCCCATAGCAATACCCGTATATGAGACGAGCCCATCTAGCCCGTCCGGACACAGCTCATGGATTTTATCTATGGCAAAGGCGACTTTCCTTGTATGTCAGAGTGCATATCTTTAATGCATCACATCAATCAGCATGCCATATCGAAAATAGTTTAACCTGAAACGAAAAAACTGGCAATAAAAAAATTGTAATACGTCATTCACAATAGCCGGGTTGACATAAACGCCTCGCGAGCATAAAATACGGTAAAATACATGAAATGAAGAGATTTAGTAGGAAATATGCAGATATCGGCGATTATCAAACAAATGACGGTGCTTTTTCTTGTTTTATCGGTTGGTTACAGCGCAAATAAGCTCAAGGTTATGTCGGGCGCATCCAACAGCCTGCTGAGCAAAATGGTAATGAACATTACTATGCCCTGCACGATCCTCAGTTCTGTCATGAGCGGCGAGGTGACAATGACGGAAAATGAGGCCTTGTTTTTCGGGCTGATGATTTTATGCACCTTTGTCATTGCGTCTATTTTGATTATACCGGTTCCGTACCTGATAAAAGCACCGGCGGCTGATAAGGGCCTGTATCGGTTTTTGATTGCCTTCGGCAATGTTGGTTTTATGGGGTTTCCGGTTACCTACTCTATTTTCGGCCAGGCGTCTGTGTTTTATGTTGCATTGTTTAATATCCCATTTACGATTATTGCATTTTCTGTCGGCATTGTTATGGTGGCTGGAAAAAAAGGGAGAATCGATCTGAAGCTGTTTATAAACCCCTCATTGATTGCCTCGATTGCTGCGATTATGCTCTTTGCGCTAAAAATAGAAACGCCTGTTGTTATTGCGGAAACAGCCGATCTTTTGGGCCGGGTGACTACGCCGGCTGCGATGCTGATCATCGGTTCAACGCTCGCATCAATCCCAGTCAAGAAAGTTTTCAGTCAGTGGCGGTTGTATCCGGTGACGCTCTTGAAGCTGATTGTCGTACCTATCATCACATGGGCTGTTTTAAGGCTATTCATAAGAAACGACCTTATGCTTGGTATTCTGGTCGTGTTGTCGGGCATGCCGACGGCGACCGCTGCGACTATGATCGCACTGGAATACGGGGGAAATGATCGACTTGCCTCAACGGGTGTGTTCATCACGACACTTTTTTCTGTCGTAACAATTCCGGCTTTGATGTTTTTGCTGTTTACATAACTAATACTGTTCTACACCTTTAATGGTGAATAGTAATATATATCTGCAGCATAGATTAAACTTACAGTCAATAATGAGATCAAATCATGATTTATCGGCTCAGGATATACTGGGAATGCTATAAACACTCTTTGAAAGTCGAGCTAAAGCGGTGATGCTTTACATGGACAACATTTAAGCGATATGTTAAAATCAACCTAGAATCTATGAACCGACGGATATACGAGGAGGTATGGAATTGAAAATAACCAAGATGTGGCTGAACATCAACGGCGCAGACAGAATGGTCTTATGCGATCCCGAAAAAGATACGCTGGCTGTGCTGATTCGCAGGATCGGGCTTACGGGCACAAAGGTTGGCTGTGGAACAGGCGTTTGCGGAGCCTGTTCAGTTATCTTAAACGGTAAGGTCGTGCGTGCCTGCGTCAGGAAAATGAAAACAGTAGAAGAATACAGCACGATCCTGACCATCGAAGGCATAGGGACGCCCCGAAATCTGCATCCGCTGCAGCAAGCCTGGATATATCACGGTGCGGTGCAATGCGGCTTTTGTACACCCGGATTTATCGTGTCCGCTTATACACTGCTTCAGGAAAACCCGGATCCGACCCGCGAGATGGTACGCGACTGGTTCAGGCGAAATCGCAACATTTGCCGCTGCACAGGTTACAAGCCCCTTGTGGACGCCGTTATGTCGGCAGCCAAGGTCATGCGCGGGGAGGGGACCATGGCGGACATTACTTATAAAGAACCCGCAGACAAGGCGTATTACGGTACAGCCGTGCCGAGACCTTCCGCTTTACCGAAGGTGACCGGACTGTGCGATTACGGCGACGATCTTGCCGAGAAAATGCCAAGCGGCACTTTACATTTGGCCATTGTCCAGCCGAAAATTGCGCATCACGCGAACATCCTGAGCGTTGATACGTCTGAGGCTGAAAAAATGCCGGGCGTTGTCCGTGTTTTGACTGCAAAGGATGTACAGGGCAGCAATAACCTAGGCGGATATAGCAGTCATTTGAGAAACGAGGTTGAGTTTACAACACAGGAGATCCTCGCTTCAAAGAAAATCAGCCGATACGGCGACGTTGTGGCGCTTGTCGTTGCCGACACCCAAGAAAATGCAAGAGAAGCCGCGAAAAAGGTAAAAGTTGGAATTGAACAGCTTCCGGAGTATTTAAACTACTTGGATGCTGTCGTTCCGGGCGCCGTTTCCGTGCAGAACGGACCCAACCAGTTTATTAAACAACCGCTATTCAAGGGTGATTATAAGAACATAGAAACTCTGATCGAGGATTCGAATTATTCCGTATCCGGTAGCTTTCACAGCACACGCGAGCCGCACCTTTCCATCGAGGGCGACGTCGTTCAGGCCTATTGGGGAATCGATGACATGCTTACGATTCAATGTAAGGCGCAGGGGATCACAATGGCGAGGTTTATGATGGCAGGAGGGATCGGTTTGCCACCCGACAAAATCCGGATCATCACTAACCCGACCGGCGGCTCCTTTGGTTGGTCAATGGCGCCCGGTTCCTACGCTCTGGCGGCCGTGGCTGCAATGGCGACCGGAATGCCTGTCTCACTTTCGCTGTCATATGAAGAGCATATGCATTTTAGCGGCAAACGCTCGCCATCTTATTCCAATGCCTCCATCGCTTGTGATAAGGACGGAAAAATAACCGCTCTGCAGTATGATATCGGCGTCGAGATCGGACCATATACCTCCTTTGCCGAACCGATAATGCAGCGCCTTGTCATTTATTTCGGCTGGCCGTACAGCATCCCGAACATCGCGGGGCTTGGACGCGCTGCCCTGTCAAACCATAACTACTGCGCCACCTACCGGGGCTTCGGCTCGCCCCAGGTGTTTACCGCATCTGAGGCGATTATCGACATGCTGGCTGAAAAAGCAGGCATTGATCCCTTTGATTTTCGATATATCAATATCGGGCGCAAGGGTGATATCGCACCCACCGGTTATCCTTACCGGGAGATATCGGTGGAACGCCTGATGGATGAAATGCGCCCGCTGTACAAGGCTGCGACTGCAAGGGCAAAAGCCGGGGATACACCCGAAAAACGGCGCGGTGTCGGCCTGGCCTTCGGTGGCTATAACTGCTCTTCCGGCAATATGGATAACGCCGGATGTAAGCTGGAATTGAATCCTGACGGATCGGTCAGCGTCTACAACACCTGGGAAGATATCGGACAGGGTGGAGATATCGGCACCGTCATGGTTGTGCTCGAGGCGTTAAAGCCTCTCGGCCTGACCCCGGAACAGGTGAAAGTCCGCACCAATGACTCGAAAACCTGCCCGGACAGCGGTCCGGCTGCAGGCAGCCGTTCGCATATGATGAACGGACTTGCCACGATTGAGACAGCGAAGATCATGCTGAAAGCCATGCTCAAGGAAGACGGAAGCTTCAGAACCTATGATGAGATGAAGATCGAGGGCTTGTCAACCGTGTTTGAGGCAACCTATTCCAATACGGCAATCGAAGGGCTCTGTGAGCTCAACGCCGATACCGGGGTTGGCGATCCGCTTCCGACTTATATGTACGCATTTTATATGGCTGAGGTGGAGGTCGATACGGCAACCGGAAAGCCGACTGTGCTCGGCATCACTTGCGTTTGCGATGTGGGCAATGTCGGTAATATTGATGCGGTGCTTGGTCAGGGGTACGGCGGCATATCACACGCAATCGGCTTTGCGCTGACAGAGGATTACGACGATGTGAAAAAGCATACGAATATTGCTGCAGCCGGAATTCCGACCATTGATATGATTCCCGACCATATTGATATTCGGTTTATCGACCATCCGAGGGCGTATACGCCGTTCGGCTCCTCCGGTTGTTCGGAAATGTTCCAATCGGGGGATCATGTCGCTGTGATCAATGCGATTTACAACGCTTGCGGTGTTCGCATTTATGAACTGCCCGCATCACCGCAAAAAGTGAAAGAGGGACTTGATACTCTTGCTGCTGGCAAAACGATAGAGCCGCCTGCACCTTATTTCCTGGGCTCGGATTTCTTCGATACCATCGAGGACATTGAGGCTAATCCGGTCGAAGGCAAAAGGAAAGGCTATTCCGGACCTGCGGAAACAACAATCATGTAAACAAGTGGCAAGGCGCAGGGAGAAAGGTCGTCAATAGACCTTTCTCCCTGTTGATTCAGTAGCGTTTAATGTAAAGTTAGATATTTTAATATAGTTAAATAGGCAGAAAAATACAAAGGAAACTGGTAAAGCTATATAGATTTACAGATGATCGGGGTGATCATATGACCTCCTATAAGGAAATAGCCTCAGCCTGCACGCGAGGAGAAGTACCTGCGTGCGCTGCGGCCTGTCCGTTCAAGCTGGAGATCAGGAATATTATGTCGCGCCTGCAAAGAGGCGGATTTGATGCGGCCTACAGGCTGCTGAGGGATGCGATGGTCTTCCCGGAGACGGCGGTGAAACTGTGCTCTTCACCGTGCGAGGCGTTTTGCGAGCGCCGAGATGTTGATGAAGCCGTTGGGTTGAACCGGCTTGAACAGGCGGTGATCACGCATGCAAAAAAGAAGGAGCCGTTACGATTAAACGTTCCGCCGAAGCAACAAACCGTTGCGGTGATCGGAGCGGGTATCAGTGGCCTTGCCTGTGCACAGCGGCTTGCTTCCCGGAGATATAAGGTCATCGTGTATGAAAAAACCGACAGGCTGGGCGGAAGTCTATGGGAGCGGTTTCCGAACGGATCATTTTTAGATGATATTTTACTTCAGTTTAAATATACAGACTGCCGGTTTTGCCTATCTTGTCCGGTAGAATCTCTGGACGACATTTCGGCGGACGCCGTTTATGTGGCGACGGGAGCGGGCGGCAAAGATTTCAGAAAACCCGGAAACGGCGTTTTTATCGGCGGGAGTATTACTGGTGCGGACCATGCGCATGCGTTAAAACAGGGGATAGACGCGGCCAATCAGATCGAATCATATATAAAAACGGGCAGGAGACCCGAAACGGAGACGGAAGAATCAGAAAAACCCGTTAACAGGCCGGATCCTATGCTGTTAAAGCCGATCGGCCCAATCAGACCCTCAGGTGACGGGTATACGCCGGAGGAAGCAGTTGCGGAGGCAAAGCGATGTATCCTGTGCGACTGCGATATCTGTCTGCGGCGCTGCCCATTAATTAGTTATTTCAGGCGGTTCCCCAAGCAGATTGCCGAAGAAGTCGAGGGAACGGTACATCCGCTGGATGTGTTCAAAAACAGACTGGCCACACGAATGGTAGCCAGCTGTGACAGCTGCGGTATTTGCAAGGATGTCTGTCCGCAGGGTGTGGACGTCAAAAGCATCATCATGGACGCCAGAAGGGAAATGGTATCAAAGGGGGATATGCCGAAGGTTTTTTCGGATTTCTGGCTGAATGATATGGAACATGCGGAAACCTTTTCGGTGCTGAAGCTTCCGGAAGAAGAAAATATGTGCCGATATTTGTTCTTTCCCGGTTGTCAGCTCGGAGCGAGCGATCCAAGATATGTGACCGAAACATATGCGCGGCTGCTCGACCGGTATCCTGATACTGCGATCCTTTTTGACTGCTGCGGTGCACCGGCCTTCTGGGCCGGAGACGAGGCTGCTCATACAAAAAAAACAGAGAAACTGAATGAAATCTGGCAGAATCTCAAGCGCCCTATACCCATAACAGCCTGCCCGACCTGTGCGGAGATGCTGCGCAGGTTTCTGCCCGGCTGCACACCCCAATCCCTGTACACCCTCGATCTCGGCGACGCTTTGATGACGGGGGAAGAGATGACCATCAGCGTATTTGACCCTTGCTCCTCGCGTTTTGACCATAGCGCACAGGAGGCGGTCAGAGGAATTCTGACCGATGCGGGGTATGGTATGGTGCCCTTGCTTTATGAAAAAGAAGATACGCTCTGTTGCGGATGGGGCGGACAATATATGATCGCCAATCCAACAATGTCAAAATCGGTAATTGAGGACAGGGTTGCACAATCTGAGTTTACCTATGTCACCTACTGCACGAACTGCCGCGATACTTTCGCGCAAAGCGGCAAGCCGGTTTTTCATATACTGGACATTCTGCTGGGTTTGAACAGCGCCGATAAAGAGCCACCGACGCTAACAGCGCGGCGGGAAAACAGGGAACAGGTGAAAAAGATGCTGATCGGAGAAGCGCCGGTCGCCGACGAAGGTGACGGGACTGTATTATTTATCGAACAGCAATTGGCTGAAAAGCTCAGCCGCGACTGGATTTTGGAAAGCGATATTAAAAAAGTCGTATCAGACTGCGAGAAAACCGGCCGTAAACTATATGACATTAAAACTGACTGTTTCATCGGGCACAAAAAGATCGGTAACTTAACGTACTGGGTCGTCTACAGACCGGAAGAAAAGGGCTATCGGCTGTTAAACGCCTATTGCCATAGAATGGACGTTCTGGAGTAACATATATCATATGAGGAGGGCAATGGAATTTCAGAATTTCATTGAGCGTATTATGAGCGAAGAAAACCTGATCTGTCAATGCTGCCGGGTGCCTCTGGAAAAACGCAAGGCTGCCTTTAAATACATGGATTTTGATTTTTACCATGAGCTTCCCACTTGTCCGAAATGCGGCCAGGTCTATATTTCGGAGGAACTGGCTAAAGGCAGAATGGCGGAGGTCGAAATGAACCTAGAGGATAAATAAAACAAAAAGGGCATCATGCTGTGAAGAAAGGATGCAGCAAGATGCCCCTTTGTTATAAGGATGATATTGTTTTTCAGCATAAAGTAATATATGATAGGTCTATGAATATGATCGGAATATCCCAGGACCGGCAATGAACCGATTGTTGAAAATGTCAAAAGAACGGTTGAGCTTGGTAAATAAGCTTGAAGTGTAAAAATGAAAAAGGAAGTGTACTACAATATGTTTTTGAACAACGAAGGCGAATATGGGAAGTATATCGTTCAGGATTTGCATGAACCTGATATGGGCTCGGAGGAATTTACAGCCATGTACCGGAAATTCTCAAATCGAATCCTCTGGATTGACAACAATGTCGTTCCGGGTGCGTTTCAGATGAATACTGCCTGGTATTACGCTGTTCCGGAAAGAGATCCTGTTTTTGAAGAGCATGTCCATGAATATGACGAACTGATCGGGTTTATCGGTAGCAACCCTGAAGATAAGCATGATCTGGGCGCTGTTATTGAGCTTGAGCTCAACGGTGAGAAGCACACGCTTACGAAGTCATCGATGATTTTTGTCCCGGCAGGGATGAGCCATATGCCGTTGAGCATCAAGAAGGTTGACCGGCCAATCTTCCATTTTTCTATCGTGACCGGCCCGGAGTATATCGGAGGCGCTTATAAATAACAGGCTTATGTAACCTTCATGTTACATAGTGTGAGCGGGAATTCTGCAGTAAGGATGAAACTTCTGTATGGACACGGCAAGAGGCAGATAGTATAATATATATATATGAGTTATTGGAATTAAATGAAATTTGGAGGGATATTCATGTATACATTTAAGCCTGCGACGGAGCGGATCAAATATATGCGGGAGCTTATACGCAACAGAACAACCCACATTGATTCCGAGATAGCGATGATCGTTACCGATGTCCATAAGCAGCACGGCAATGTTCCGCCGATTATCAGAAGGCCGCTTTACGCCAAGGCGATCGCAGAAAGAAAGACGATCCGGATAGAGGATTTTGAGCTTATCGTCGGTAACAAGGGAAAGGCCTTTTTAGGATCCAGCATGAGTCCCGAATGGATGGGCGCACAATTTCTACCGATGATTGTGGAAAGAAACGGCTGGACCATACGTGAGGACGGAATGTACCATAATCCTGATGACGAGGATCAGAAAGCCTGTATGGCCGTAGAGGATTATGAAAACTTTTGCTCGATCAGAAACTATTGGGACGGAAAAACCGTAGCCGCTGTCGGTGATGCGTTTAGACCTGACTGTCTTGACGAGCTTGCGAGTCTGGGCGTCGATGATTATGGCGGACCGCAGGCCGCGGTTATGATGATTCCCGCTGGACACTTGACCCCGGGCTTCCAAAAAATCATTAATGTCGGATATGGTGCGATAAAAAAGCAGGCTACCGACTGGATGGAAGAACACAGGGGCAACTTGATGGGCGGGGACATGGATAAGTACATGTTCTATAAGGCTGCGGAAATCACATGTGATGCGGCTATCACGCTTGTCAAGCGCTATGCTGAAGCTTGCGCGAAAAAAGCGGAGGAATGCGTTGAACCCAAACGCAAGGCCGAGCTTGAAAAAATGGCGGATGGACTTGCCTGGATTTCGGTGAATCCGGCCAGAACCTTCTGGGAGGCCTGCCAGGCTGCGATGTTATATCAGCTTTTCCTCAGTTTCGAAGGCGGGTATCCAGCCAGCGCGTTCGGGCGCTTCGACCAGTACACCTGGCCGTTTTTGAAATCTGATCTGGAGAAGGGAACGCTTACCCTCGACGAGGCGCAGGAAATTTGTGATGCGTTCTTTTTGAAAGCCAACTGCTTTTACGGCGGTTGGGGCGGAAAGGGCGTCAATACACAGGGTATCGGCAACACATATCAGCATACAACCATCGGAGGTGTTATTCCCGAAACCGGCGAGGACGCGACAAATCCGATCACCTTCATGGTTTTGGAAACTGTCGGCAGGTTATTGCTCCACGACCCGACCATATCGCTGCGTATCAACAAAAACACACCGGTAGAGCTTTGGGACTGTGCCATTGAAACAAGCAAGCTGGTTGGCGGGCTGCCCTTGTTCCAAAATGACGAGGTGATTATTCCGGGGCTGATGAAAGAACTCGATTTCGAGTTGGAGGATGCCCGCGACTACAGCCTGATCGGTTGTCAGGAAATTGTCGGATCAGGGAACGATTACCCGGCAGGCAACGGACTGAACGCTCCGCACGCCAGTGTACACTACGGTGTCGTTCTCGGCATGGCAATAAACAACGGTATTAACCCGTTTAACGGAAAGCAGGCCAGGCTTCATACCGGTTATCTGTATGAAATGAACTCAATGGATGAGGTTCGCAAAGCCTTTGAGGACATGGCGCGTTATGTGCTGAAAATGCATGTGACGATACACAACTACACAGAATTTCTAACTGTCTATAATTCCCCGCATCCCGGCCTGTCCATCGGCATTGTAGGCTGCATGGAAAAGGGCATGGACTGCACGGTGGGTGGAGCAAAGTACAATTCCTACGGTGGGACCGCAACGGGCCTTGCGACGGTGGCCGATTCGCTTACGACGATTAAGTACATGTGCTTTGACAAAAAAATCTGTACAACCAGAGAGCTATACGATGCGGTTATGGCAAACTGGGAAGGTTACGAGACTTTACGGCAGTATATCCTGGCAAATGTCCCGCACTACGGCAACAACGACCCGTATGCTGACGAGGAACTCGCCTTTGTCGTTGACACATACTATAAAATCTGCTCGGAATGCTACAGCAACCGGTCAAAGGTCTATAAGGCGGGTATGTACGGAGCTGCTGATCATATCGTTCAGGGATATACAACATGGGCTACCCCGGACGGCAGAAAGACAGGCGAACCCATAGCGGACGCGATGTCACCTGCGCAGGGCAGAGACAAAAACGGACCAACAGCCGTTTTTGGCTCAACAATTTGCTTTGATCACACGCGCTTCATGGACGGCATGGCTGTCAACCTGAAAATCCATCCTTCCGCGGTAAACTCCGAGGAGACAAAGGCTGCCCTGCGTGACATGACCAAAACGTTTTTTGAAGACGGCGGTATGGAGGTTCAGTATAACATCGTCAGCGGAGATACCATGCGTGCCGCGCAGCAGGATCCCGAATCCCATCGTGACCTTGTTGTGCGTGTTGCCGGATATTCCGCATATTTTATAGAGCTTGCAGCAGAATTGCAAAACGATCTGATTGCCAGAACAGAAAATATGCTTGGCTGACATAGTATTACGATCGGGGGTATTCGCACCGGGGTAAAAAGGCGCGCATACCCCCGAAACTTATCCCTGTTTCTTTGATAATATAAATCAATATTATAAAGATCGTAGGTACAAAGCGCCCGCTGCAGAGGGCACTTTAGAGATAAAAAAAGCGAGGAATAAAATGGCATACCTTGGTGAAAAAAATCCAAAGCTCGGCTTCGGATTCATGAGGCTTCCAATGAGTGGAAAAGATATTGATATCGAACAGACGAAACAGATGGTCGATTTATTTATGAAAAAAGGCTTTACCTATTTTGATACCGCGTTCGGATATGCGAACGGGAAATCAGAAGAGGCTCTGAAAACATCGCTGATCGATCGATATCCGCGCGAGAGTTTCCAGATTGCAACAAAGCTGCCTGCCTGGACGGCAAAAAACGAGAAGGAAGCCAAAGATATGTTCCATATCTCGATGGAGCGGCTTGGCACAAAGTATATAGATTTCTACCTGTTGCATAATGTAGGACAAAACAGGAAGAAGAGTTTTGATGATTTTGGGATCTGGGATTATGTCCGGGAGCTTAAGGCTGAGGGGCTGGTGAAGCATATCGGTTTTTCGTTCCATGACAGAGCTGATGTGCTCGAAGCCATATTAAATGAGCATCCGGATATGGAGTTTGTGCAGCTTCAGATCAATTATGCAGACTGGGAGAACGGCTCGGTGGAGTCCCGGAAATGCTATGAGACGGCACTCAGGCACAACAAGCCTATCGTTGTGATGGAGCCGGTAAAGGGCGGTGCGTTATCCAATCCCGCCGAGAGCGTCCGTAGAATATTTGAAAGCGCCAATCCAACAGCGTCTGTTGCGTCCTGGGCAATCCGCTTTGCGGCTTCTCTTGAAAACATCATTACTGTACTCAGCGGAATGTCCAATGTCGCGCAGATGGAAGACAATTTATCCTATATGGAGCAGTTCAAGCCGCTTGATGCGGCCGAGTTGGACGTGATCAATAAAGCGCGGGAGGCACTGGACGCAATTCCATCGATCCCCTGCACAAATTGCCGGTACTGCGTTAAAGACTGTCCGAAAAATATAGCTATCCCGGATTTCTTTACGGCAATGAATCGGAAAATGGTTTTCAATGACCTGAACGGCGCGAAAGGTGAATATCGGCTGGCCATGATGTTCGGCAGCGAAAATCCGGCAGAATGCATAACCTGCGGGAAATGCGAGGAAGTATGCCCGCAGCAGATCGAGATCATTGACAAGCTGAAAGACACCGTAAAGCTTCTCGGGTAACTCTAGATACAATACTAAAATACGGAGGAATGGAAAGTGATCAAAGTAGTCGCAAAGAACATAATAAAAGCAGACAAGGTATCGGAATTCATCAGTCTGGGCAAAAAGCTTGTGGAGGAGACCAATAAAAACGATAAGGGTTGCCTGAGCTACGAGCTGTATCAGGATACGGACAATCCGCAGATACTGACCATGATCGAAGAGTGGGAGAGCACGGAAGCGCTAAATAACCATATGGCCGCAAAGCATTTTCAAGATATCATCCCGCAGCTCGGTGAGCTTTCAGAAAACCCCGGTGAAATCAATACCTATAAAAAAGTTTAAGCATTCTTGAGATCAGAACTAATTTCGTGTACATGCCTTTAGAAGTGTCCCGTTTGTACTATTTTGTGCTCGCTTACGATGCAAATTACTGCAAATTTTATATTACCACCCCTGCCGGAAAAGGTGCGAAAAGGCCGAGGAGCGATAAACTCCCCGGCTTTGTTCGTGCGCCCCGTATGGGCGATAACTTGGCGGCGAAAGTCCGCTACGCGCTCGGTAGCAGGAAGCGCTAGACGAAGGCAAGGGTGTCCGCCGCGGGGCGGAATCTGAAGGAAGCCGGAGG
>LSQX01251273.1_pt1 | contig 49195 bp, 40 predicted proteins | sample 654561 | NCBI WGS metagenome assembly LSQX01 (sample SAMN04489861, study PRJNA283612) | anaerobic digester metagenome | isolation source: 4 biogas reactors fed with cattle manure at either 37C or 55C with and... | place: Denmark: Kongens Lyngby | collected 2014
AAATTTGCCATGTTAAGTTGAAATTTATTTATTTGAAAATTTGATTTATGTACAAAACCAATTGCTTGAATGATGGTTTTTAAAATTAAATAAAAGAATTATAAATTGTTGAAATTGCTGTAATAATATTTCTCCGGATCTGTAAAATATAAGAGATATACTGGTATTACCGGGTATATTTAATAAAAACAAAATATATTTGAATTGGTTTAAAAATATTGGAAATATGAACAAACCAGTGTTTATACAAAAAGAAGCAAGGACGTAGCTGTTAACATTAAATATATAAACAATGATAAAAGGAATAAATCTTAAAGACCTGGATCCGGGGAAATTTGTTGAGGAACAGGTAGAATCGATTAAATCAGCTGTCGGAGACGGTATTGCCATTAATGCTCTCTCGGGCGGGGTCGACTCTTCAGTGGTGACAATGCTCGGGCATCGGGCACTGGGCAAGCGGCTCAGGACTGTCATAGTTGAGAACGGACTCCTTCGTGAGGGCGAGGCTGAATGGGTCTCGTCAGTATTTCATGAACTTGGGGTTGATGTGCAGATAGCCGATGCCAGGACGGAGTTTCTTGATTCACTGAAAGGGCTGACTGACCCCGAGGAAAAAAGAGAGGCAGTAACAAATACTTTTTATAAAAAGGTTTTCGGAAGACTTGTCAGGGAAAGTGGTGCCAGGTTCCTGCTTCAGGGTACTATTCTTACTGATGTTGATGAAACGGTGGCGGGAATCAAGAGGCAGCACAATGTTTTTGCCCAGCTGGGGATAGATCCGCGGGAAACCCTGGGATATCATATAATAGAACCTCTTGTTCAGCTGCGAAAAGACGGGGTAAGACTTGCAGGCAGGGAACTGGGTCTTCCGGAAGAGATGCTGGAAAGGATACCCTTTCCGGGACCGGGACTTGCAGCCAGGATAATAGGTGAAGTGACAGCTGAAAGGCTTGATACAGTAAGGAAAGCTACAGTGATAGTTGAAAAAGCCCTTGCAGACAGCGGTGCATTTCAGTATATGGCCATTCTGCATTCCGACAGGGTGACAGGTGTAAGGGAGGGCAGGCGTGATTTCGGGCAGCAGATAGAAGTCAGATGCTGGGACAGCACTGATTCAAGAACGGCAACTCCTTCAAGGCTGTCATACGAAATTCTTGAGAAACTGGCTGCTGACATTACAAGCGAGGTTCCCGGTGTTGTCAGTGTAACTTACAGCATGACAGCCAAGCCGCCTTCAACCATAGAGGCAATATGACCTGCCGGAGCCACTGTATCCCACACCTCCGTATGGAAGGAAGGGGGAAGCAATCTGCATCACGTAACTGCCAATTTCGGAGCTGCCGGTAAAAAAGATATAATCGAATTTATAACTGAGAAGATATTCGCTTACGGAATGATCTCCTTTTACTATGGTCACAAGGCCGGATGGTTAGTTTCCGAGTACCCTGTCAACGGCATCAAGCAGCGGTTGTGCTGAGATTTCTGATCCCACCGCCTCAATCATCCATTGACGGGGAGTAAGGCGTCCCAGTTTATAAATACGGTCCATCTCGTCAGACAGTTTTTTTCCTTTCATGAATTCCTCGATCTGGAATTGAATGACATGTCCGTATGAATAATTTGCAAGGTAAAGCGGGGCGTTGACTATATGGGAATATATTGCCAGCAGTGGAGTGTCTTTTACGCCGATCAGCGGGGCAAAATACTCATTCCAGGTAGCGGCAGCGATACTGACTACGGCTTCCCTGAGCATGGCCGGTGTTGCCCCGGGATTCTCATACATCCATTTCCACATTTTCATGTCGACCATTCCCACACCCATGATTTCCATCAGTGACCAGGCGTTGTCGAGGATTTCTGATTTTTCCTTTTCCGGATTATCATCCTTTATGTCAAGAAGCATCAGGTCCCTTTGCTGGAAGATAAAGGCAGTCGCTTCGGTAAAGGCAGTGTTGGGGACCCCTGACATCATGTAGTGATCAACATCATAAAGACTGATGGTCTGTTCCACGTTGTGGCCGAATTCGTGAACTGCTATATTATAGCCCTTGTAATCCATTCCGTTTTCCGGAATCCTTGTACGGAGGTGTGAAAGCGATCCTTTCCTGCCTGCCCCCCAGGCATGTCCTGATCCTCTTGCCGGGTCAACCACAATTTTGGAAGAAATATATTCTGCCCTTTCCGGACTCCATCCAAGCTTTTTAAGCATAAGGGGCATTCCTGCATGAAAAGCTTCAGGAGAAGGATACAGTTTTGAGGTCCTGCTACTGAGAAAATCTTCGGATATGCTGCTCCTTGTCTTGAATCCGTCGTACCATATGTCATAGGGCCTGAGATCCCGCCCCAGGCGTTCCCTGATGACAGCAGCAATTTTTGCAAGCTGGGGTGAACGGAGGTAATTGTCAAAAAGTGCTTCAGCCTCTTCCTGTGAGGTTTCCATTTCCAGGGAAAAACTGCGAAGGATGGCAGTATTCATTTCCGGATAATAGGGGTCTATCTCCTTCATTGTCCTGAATATGTTGAGTATATGCTGGTAACGGATGTTGTCCTCAGCCACCGCTTCAAATGATTTGCCATTTTTTGTCACGCTGTTTGAAAAGGGAGACCATTCCACTTCCGGGTTATCGATGACATCTGCCGGTATCTCCTGGCGTATTATCCGCTCCATCACCCTGAATATCATCTCCTGTTTCCCCGGACCGCTGACCTTGTCCGCATAGTCCGCCTTTATTTCATCTCTGAGATTCCAGTGAGAGAGAAGAACCATGTCGTCCGGAAAAATTTTCCGGCCCTCATCAGTCAGAAGTTTTCCCATATGGATATTGTAACCGGCTATATACATCTCGGCATTCCCTGTTGCTGCTGAAAGTGCCTGAAATAGTTCTGCCGGCACTCTCGATACAAATATATCTCCCAGACGTGCCATTGCCCATTGCTCTCGGCTCCATGAGGGACCTGATTCTTCTTTTTCCGCCAGGCTGAAGTAAGGAAAATTAAGAGCAATCATAAATGCTGTTTTGTTGGAATACAGGTCGTCCTGAAGGTGGGCTCCCGGCGGGTAATTTCCGAATATCCTGTCAATCTCATCTATTTCCCCCCGTGCCTCATCCAGGTTCCTTCTGAGACTTATGGTTATTTCATTGAAATAGCCATAAACTGATTCGAAATAGTCAGATACTTTGTTAAAAACAGATTTTCGTTTCAGGGGGTCACTGATATAATTATCCTTTACAAACCGGAGAAACTCACCGGCTGTTCCGTCGCTCTGCCTCCATAACGAGGCAGCATGTCTCACACCTTTTTCAAAGAGTGCAATATTGGCCTCCGGTGATTCCGGTTTAAAATCGCTGATTGCGGTTTTAATGGTTTTTTCATTGATAAACATTGCCGGATGAGCCTCCCTTTTGCTGCTTTCCGGGCCGGTGCAGGCTGTAATTAATGTTATCGCGAGCAGAAACATTTTTCTTGTCATATTTTGTTTTTTATGTTTATTCTCCTGTATGCTTATCAGCTGTATGCTTGCTGTATATGCGGCCTAAATTAAAAAAGATATTTTTTCAGCAGTGTAATTCCTTTTTTTATTTCTTCACGGCCTGATGATTCTATTCCGTACCACCCTCTGTAGCCGGAGCTTTTTGCAAGATGTATCATTTTGGCTGTGAGTTCTTCGCTTGGCTGATTCCGGTAGGACATACCGCCGGCCCAGGGAAGCATTTTAACCAGGTAATCCACGTTGTCAAAATTGTCTGAAGGTTGTCTCCAGTCGGGGTAGCTGCCGAAATAGAGATTGTTGACTGTTTCCATGAGAGAAACCATTCAGGCGGCATCATTTGAGAGTCCTCCGTGGTTTTCGATAAGTACGCTTATATTAAGGGGAACAGCATATTCCAGAAGCATTTGGTAGGTTTCCGCAGAATGTTTAAGAGCCTCATCCTTGTCAATTTGTCTGGGACCCACGCAGTTTGTGCGGATAGCATGGCATCCGAGATAAACAGCTGCATCGATCCATTTCCTGTGGTTTGTAACGAACTGCTGCCGTTCTTCCCTGGTAACCGAACATCCGTCACCTTCATCATCAACCATTATCAGCACCATGGAAACGCCCTGGTCTTCCGCATTTCTTTTCAGACGTTTCAGGTAACCTTCAGTCGGGACTTCAAAGAGTGTATTGACAAATTCAATTCCGTTCAGTCCGAAATCATTTCTGGCAATTTTCGGAAAATCAAGTGTTTTCCATTTTCCGGCTCTTATTTCATCAACCAGTGCCCACTGGGCAAGAGAGATATCATCCTTTACATATCTTGGGGTGGGGGATGCCAGGGATGTTTCCAGAAGTGAAGGTGCAGCCAGACCTGCCGCAGTTGTTAAAAGTGATTTTCCAATAAAATTTCTTCTTGATATAGTTGTCATGATAATGAATTTTATAATTATGATCAGGTTTTATGTTATCATATCTCCCATCCGGGGCGGTATTCCCTGGTAAGGAACTTATTGGCTTCAGGAAGATTGGTGATGGACATGTTTTCGCTGTCGTATTCGACTCTTTTTCCTGCACGGAGCGAAACGGTTCCCAGGAGGATGGTTTCCGTAACCGGTCCTGCAAGAAGGAAACTGCCCCTGGCCTCAGTATTGCTTCTGAATGCCTGTATCCAGGCTTCATTTGTATCGGGTTCGGTGATTTCCGGCTCCTTGTCACTTATTCCCGCCATCCGGCTTTCGGGTATCAGCCTTGGATTTTCGCCTCTGAAACCGGCAAGGATCTTTCCCCTGTCACCAACGAACATCATTCCTTCCCTGTCAAAGGATTTTCCGTCGGAAAGGAGCTCTTCAGGTGTAAAGGGCCTCATTCCCCCGTCCCACCAGTACAGGTCAAAAGCTCCCAGCTCCCTGGTTGCGGGCATTTCAAAGCGTATCATACATGACTGGGGGAAGGCTACATTGTTTACAACTCCCCTGCATACATGATTTTCTGCCACAGCGGTTGTTGTTCCACAGGCATCGGCACTCAGTGCAGGCTTGTCTATCCCGAAAGTGAGGAAGAGCGGAAAGAGGCTGTAGTGTCCCATGTCGGCAATACTGCCTCCCCCAAAATCATACCATCCCCGGAAGACATTGTGTGTATAGTTGGGGTGATAGGGACGGTCAGGAACCGGTCCGAGCCACAGGTCCCAGTTAAAACCTTCGGGAAGGGGAGCCGTTTCAGCGGGATTGGTCTGCCACTGCGGCCATACCGGCCTGTTTGACCAGTTGTGTATCTCTCTGAGTGTTCCTATCAGGCCTTCCCCTATCCATTTTTTAGCCAGCTCATATCCCGGCTTCGGACTCCAGGCAAGGAGATGGGTTCTCAGCCCGGTCCTTTTTGCCGTATCATATGTTGCCCGGAATTCCTTCATCCGGTTTGCAATAGGCTTGTGGGTGACTACATGACTGCCTTTGTTCATCGAATGTATGGCAACATGGGCATGAAGATGATCGGGTGTCATGATCTTGATGGCATCTATGTCCTTCTCCTTTTCGAGCAGTTCGCGGTAATCCTCATAGGATGAACATCCTTTGTAGGATGTCATATCCCTGGAACCGGCATAATATTTCTGAACAAATTCCTGTCCGATATCCCTTCCTCCGGGAATCCCTTTAAAGTTTTCACCCCAGCCTGAATCACCCGGTGCTCTCCTGATGCCGTTACGGATTCCGTTAAGCGACCAGTCGATATAGTCAGTGCTGAATTTGTTGGGATCGGAGACGGCCACTATCTGCAGGGCAGGATTAGCTATCATACTGACCATTTCCCTCAAGCCCTGCGTGCCGCAGCCAATATAGCCAACAGTAAGCTTGTCATTGGGGGCCACGTATCCGGGTCCTCCAAGCACATTTCTTGGAACAACTGTCAGTCCGAGAGACCCTGCTGCAGCCGAACCAAGGAATTTACGGCGGTTCATTTTTTTTGATTTTGTCATGTTTGTCAGAATTACAGGTTTACTTCTTACGAAGTTAAGAAAACAGGAATTTTTAATGCAAGGTTTGCGTAAATCTTTTAAATTTGAAATCGGGCCGTGGGATATGTGTTTGGAAAATATTTGATGATACTATAATGACAAATCGTAGCGTGGCAGCCGGAACAGCTTGCTGGCTGATCATTTCTATACTGATGATTTGCTGCAGCGGCGGTCCGGGAGGAAAAAAACCCGCGGATGACAATACCGTTTTTCCGGAATATGACAGCACTTATCTCTTTAACGGCCGTGACCTGGATGGTTGGGAGATAACAAATTTTGGTCCGCAGGGGCCCGTCTATGTTTCGGGTACTGCCATAGTACTTGGAATGGGTGAAGGGTGTACCGGGATTACCTGGAAGAAGGAATTTCCTGAAATGAATTACAGAATAAGTCTGGAGGCAAGGCGGCTTGCAGGCAATGATTTTTTTTGCGGAATAACCTTTCCTGCAGGGAAAGAGCCATGTACCCTCATTGTTGGCGGCTGGGGCGGAACAACTGTGGGTCTGAGCACTATAAACTCCATGGATGCTTCAGAGAACCAGACAACAAATTTCATGGAGTTTGAGAAGGAACGCTGGTACCGGATAAGCCTTCTGGTGCATGCCGACACCATACGTGCACTGATAGATGATGAAGTTGCCGTGGATTTTGTCAAAGGGAAACATGATGAATTATCCATCCGGCCTGAGGTGGGACTGTCAAAACCTTTCGGGATAGCATCGTGGTACACTACTGCCCAGTTAAGGAATATAAGGCTGGAAAAGCTTGAAGACTGACATTTGAAGCTGTTCAGCTAATATTGCCGGGGAACCGGAAAAACCGGCTTTACAAACAGAAGTATTTCCGCCGATGATACAAGGCTGCCTGATTATCCGGCAGGGAAATACTGAATTTCAGACTTGGACACTGAGATATAAATTTTAATCTGAAATATTTAAACACGTTAACCATGAAAAAGACTCTTTTAGTTTTTCTCTTTTTTGCGGCCATGTTTACCCTGACCGGACAAAATTACAGCCCCTTGTGGGAGTCCCTTGACAAACGTCCCACGCCCGGCTGGTTTGAGGATTCCAAATTCGGGATATTTATTCACTGGGGTGTCTATTCGGTACCCGCATGGGGACCGGCAGGTGATGACATTGGTGTTTATGACAAATATTCGGAATGGTACTGGAACAAGCTTATGAACAAGGACAGTAAGGTGAACAGGCATTTTACCGACTTTCACCACCGCATCTACGGGCCTCATTTCAAATACCAGGATTTTGCTCCCATGTTCCGGGCAGAGCTCTTCAAGCCCGATGAATGGGCTGAATTGTTCAGGAAATCGGGAGCCAGATATGTTGTTCTGACATCGAAGCATCATGAAGGATTTACGCTGTGGCCGAGTGCGCAGAGCTGGAACTGGAACAGTGTTGACATCGGCCCCCACCGTGATCTTTGCGGCGAACTTACTGCCTCGGTAAAAAATGCAGGTCTTCACATGGGATTCTACTATTCCCTTTATGAATGGTATAATCCTGTATATCTGAATAATTTCGAAAAATATGTGGATGAGCATATGATCCCGCAGATGAAGGATCTTGTAACACGGTATACTCCGGATATTCTGTGGACGGATGGTGAATGGGACCGGCCCAGCAGTGACTGGAAAAGTGAGGAATTCCTTGCATGGCTTTATAACGAATCGCCGGTAAGGGAGACTGTTGTGGTGAATGACAGGTGGGGCAGTGAAACAAGGAGCAGGCACGGGGGTATATTCACAACCGAGTATGGACTGGTTCACAGTGGGGAAGGACTGGAAACAGCTGAATATCATCCCTGGGAAGAGTGCCGCGGCATAGGAACCTCTTTCGGATTCAACCGTACGGAGAACCTCGGCAGCTATTCATCCGCGGAAGAGCTTATCAGGATACTGGTCTCCACGGTAGCTGCAGGGGGGAATCTGCTTCTTGACATTGGTCCGGCAGCAGACGGAACAATACCGGTTATCATGCAGCAGCGTCTGATGGAAATCGGAAACTGGCTCGGGGTGAACGGGGAAGCTATTTATGGCACACGTCCGTATATCACGGAGAAAAGCCAGGAGAGCATTAATCCGGGGGCGAATAAAAATATTTTTTTTACAAAAAAAGGTAACGATCTGTATGTAATACTGCTTAACTGGCCGGAAGGAGATGTGGTCCTCAGGGGAATAAGGGCAAAATCCTCTGCAAAGGCCTCACTCCTGGGTTCATCCGGCACTGCAAGAATAAGAAATACCGGGGGCAGTGTGGCGATCACCCTTCCCCGACTCACTCCCGATGACTATCAGCTGGCATATGTTATCAGGATCAGTAATTTATAAACCTCAAAATCGTATTATTATGGAAAAGACATTTTGTTTCCTTGTAGTGGCATTTATGCTTACAACTTTTTCATCCTGCAACACAGGACCGGAAAAAGTGAGTCCGGTTCAGAAAACGGATATTTCGGAGTTTTTTGGCCAGTGGACCATTGAAATAGAAGGTGGTTCGGTAGGATGGATTGAAGTACGACTCTCGTTCTGCAAAGGGCCGGCAGTGTCGTAAGGAAAAGAGACGAGAACAGGAATCCTCTTGTCACTTCCGTCATTACCGACTGGCTGGAGATAAACAGGAAAAATTCCGATGAACTGGAGGGAATATTACTGAGACCGGAAAGGACAGGCCTGGGTGTTGACACAACAGCTTTCTCGGGTAAAAAGCTACCACCGCTTCCTCCTGCTCCTGATCTGTCAAAAGTGAAATACGGCGAAGCGGAAACTCTTTTCAACGGAAGTGACCTTACAGGATGGAGACTCATTAATACTGAACAGACCAATGGCTGGAAAGTTGTTGACGGAACGCTGGTAAACGATCCGGTACAGGCTGAAGGAGGGCCGCGCATCAGTTACGGCAACCTCAGGACGGAAAAGACTTTCGGGGATTTCAACCTAAAACTTGAGGTGAATATCCCTCAGGGAAGCAACAGCGGGGTATATCTCAGGGGAATATATGAGATACAGGTGGTGGATTCGTATAAGAAGGATCCTGATCCTCATAATATGGGAGCAGTCTACAGCCGTATCAGGCCGGTCACTGCTGCGGAGAAGCCTGCAGGACAATGGCAGACAATGGACATGACCCTTTGCGACAGACATATCACCGTGATACTGAATGATGTTAAGATCATTGATAATCAGCCTGTCTATGGACCTACCGGAGGAGCAATCTCCCCGGACGTGTTTGCACCCGGACCGATATATCTTCAGGGTGACCATGGAAAGGTGGCATACAGGAACATAGTGCTTAAACCGGTTTTAGAATAGACTGAAAATGGAAAAAAAGAAGACAGACAAGCCTGGCCGCAGGCAATTTATCAGTACATCTGCCGCAGCCTTTGCCGGTATAACAATATTACCGGGATATGTTGTTTCAGGATTCGGACATGTTGCGCCCAGTGACAGGCTGAACATTGCCTGTGTCGGCATTGGCGGAAAGGGAAAAAGCAATCTTGCCAACATAAAAAATGATAATATCGTTGCTCTTTGTGATGTTGACTGGGGAGAAGCAAGCACAAAAGTGTTCAGACAGTATCCGCAGGCGCGGCAATACAGGGATTACCGCGTTATGCTGGATAAGCAGAAGGATATTGATGCCGTTATTGTTGCCACTCCCGACCACACACATGCCGTAATAAGCATGGAGGCCATGAAGAGAAAAAAGCATGTTTTTACTCAGAAGCCTCTGACTCATACAGTTTACGAAGCAAGAGCGCTTGCCAAAGCCGCAAGGGAATACAGGGTTGCCACCCAGATGGGGAATCAGGGTCAGGCTTCAGACGGTCCGCGCCGTTTGAGAGAGATGATATGGGACGGAGTCATCGGTCCGGTCCGGGAAGTTCATGTGTGGACAGACCGTCCGAATAATGGCCTGTTCAGAACCTACTGGCCGCAAGGGGTTCCCAGACCGGCTGAAACACCGCCTGTCCCCGGGGAACTGGACTGGGATCTCTTCACCGGACCTGCACCGCTGCGCCGGTATCATCCTGCATATCACCCGTTCAGGTGGCGTGGATGGTGGGATTACGGCACGGGTGCACTCGGTGATATCGGATGCCATTCCCTCGATCCGGTTTTCAGGGCTTTGAAACTGAAATATCCCACAAGTATCCGGGCGGTTTCAACAATTGTGAATGAGGACAGCTATCCCCTTGCTTCCATTATAAGATATGAATTCCCGGCCCGTGAGGACATGCCTCCCTTAAGCCTGACATGGTATGACGGCGGTATGAGACCCATACAGATCCCTGAAATGGGAGCAGGTATGAAGATGGGTTCGGGTGGTACACTCTATATAGGCGATAAGGGAAAGATACTCGACGACAAGATCCTTCCCCTTTCACTGAGAGAATCATATACGCCACCGGCTCCCTATATCCCATCTTCTCCGGGACATGAAGATGAATGGATAAGTGCCTGCAAGGGAGGGGCAGCGGCGGGTTCTGATTTTGAATGGGCCGGACCCCTGACTGAAACAGTGCTGCTTGGCAATATTGCCCTCCGAAAGGAGCTGAAGGAGATCATGAGCGGGGAGTCTCTCAGGTTTGATCCGGAAAAATTCTGTTTTCCCGGTCTCCCTGAAGCGGATAAATTTCTTCATACGACATACCGCGAAGGCTGGTCGCTTTAAAATCTTTTCCGTGCGGATTCTTAAATTTGAAAAATATGAAACAAAACAGAAGAGAATTTATAACAAAAATTGCAGCAGCAGGTATGTCTCTGCCTTTTACAAAATTGCAATTGCCGGTTCAGGGAAATTCGCCTGCTGCAAGATTTCCGGTCAGATTATTTTCAAAGCCCCTGGACGATTATGATTTCAGTTTTATGTGTGAATGCCTTATGCGTTCAGGTATTGGAGGATTCGATCTGACCGTACGCCCGGGAGGCAAGGTGATTCCGGAGAAGGTGGAGGATGAGCTGCCGCGCCTCGCTGAAGAAGCTGGGAAATATAAGCTTGCCCTGGATATGATGGTCACTTCGATACTTTATCCCGATGAAGAGTTTACGGAAAGGATTCTTAAAACAGCTTCTGCGGCCGGAGTAAGCCATTACAGGCTCGGATGGGCAGAATATGAACCCGGTGTGAATATCATGAAGGCATTGCAGACATATAAATTTGCGATGACAGGGATTGCCGGCATGAACGAAAAATACAATATCCGCGGCGGCTACCAGAATCATGCCGGCACCTGGATAGGCGGACCGGTTTGGGATCTGTATGAACTTCTGAAAGATCTGCCTGCAGACTATATTGGTTGTCAGTATGATGTCAGGCATGCAATGGTGGAAGGGACAAATTCGTGGATCCTCGGACTGAAGCTTTTGCTGCCAATGATCAATTCACTGGCAGTAAAGGATTTTACCTGGCAGACCGTAAAAGGCAGACCCGTGCCGGTAACCGTTCCTCTCGGCGAGGGAATGGTAAACTGGGATCTTTTTTTCGGTACACTGAAGGATTCCAATGTCTCTGTACCTATTACCCTTCATGTTGAATATCCCTGGTTCACCCGGGGTGAAGAGAAATATTCACTGGTCAGGAAACAGGATATTATTGTAAAAAAACTTAAAAAGGATATGGATTTTCTGAACGCATATTTATCAAAATACAATTTGCTCCGGGTCCCTGTTACTGACCGCGGAGATTTATAAAAATGGTCTCAGGGCTGCCGGAGCAGGGTGTCTTAGTATATGGGTGCCGGTGAGGTTATGATTTTTATCTGTTCCCTTATACTTTCGGAATCAAAAATTTCCCGCCAGTCTTCACTGATAATTTCATCCAGGCCTATCCGGAGTGCCTTGTTAGTGGCATCTGAAAACACTGCTCCGGGAAGTTCATCAAACAGTACTGCCATCTGCATGCGCAGATGTCCCAGGAGAAAATCCCTGGCTGCATTTGCAGGAACACCCTTGTCTATCACTTCATCAAGTCCCTGACGGATAATAAACATGCAGGCTGATGCAAGAGTTGTGACCAGTGCGGGTTTAAGAAGCCCCATCTGCTCCAGGCTCAGCCTGTGGGATCTTTCAACGGGAGCATAGAATACCCGCGCAAGCTCTTCTCCTCTTTTATAATCCTTTTCACTTCCCCTGATCAGTGTACATACGATGGACTGTTTTGCTGCCACTCCGCCAAAATGATCATTCATGGCTTCCCTGTCGGGTTCCCAGTTAAACACTGACGGATGGGCCGGATGGGCAATGAAGTAGGAGATATCATCCCTTGGATACAGTTTGCCGGCCAGGGCTGCTGCCGGATCGAGCATTATAATCATTGATCCGGCCTTCATCATCGGGATAATTTCTTCAGAGAGCCGTTCCAGTGATGTGTCAGGCACGGCAAGAATAACAATATCAGCAGCAGGCACACATTCTTCCTGCCTGCAGACTGTGACACCCATTTCCTGCAGTTTATGAATTCCGACACTGTTTACTTCCAGATATGATATGTTATATCTGGATTTCATCAGGTTACGTGTTAGCCGTAGTCCCATTTTGCCACCGGCTCCGGTTAATGTTATTTTCAGCATTTTTCAATATTTTTCAATATGTTGGTAAGCTTGGTTTTGTTCATTCATCACTTGTGCGTCAGGACCGGCGGATATTCAGTGCAGGATAGTCTTTTTACAGGTGCTGCCCGTTCCCGGATCCGGATTGAAAACAATAATGCAAAAAAACCAAAATTATCAGTGTTTTGAAGCTTTTTTGCATTTTTTTTGTAATTGTCACAGTTATAAATTTTTATGTGTCCTGCCGGTCATTCCCCGGCTGAATTTCTGCTGCAGAAAAATAATTATACCTTTCTTCAGCCGGCCGGCAAAGCCTGAAGCCTGAAAACAATGCAATATTAAAAACCGTGACAACATGTAATTTAAACCATGATAATTTAAGCGGCGATAAAATAATAATAATTTATATTATGCATATATTTAACAGAAAAAGGAGGTTGTCATGAAACTGGGATTTGTAAGTGCAATTCTGCCCGAACTGAGTTTTGAAGAACTTATTGATTATGCAGCGGCACTGGAATATGAATGTGTTGAGATATGCTGCTGGCCCGTGGGAAAAGCTGAAAGGAGATATGCAGGTGTGACTCATATTGATGTGGATACACTTGATGAAAAGAAAATGGATAATATCAGTGAATATCTTAAACAGAAGAATATCACAATATCTGCTTTGGGCTATTACCCTAATCCGCTTGATCCGGACAGTGAAAAGAGCACCTTTTATATACAGCATATAAGGAAGGTGATTGATGCTTCTGCGAAACTGGGAATTAACCGTATTAACACTTTTACCGGCAGGGACAAGAACAGGTCTGTTGATGAGAACTTTGAATCATTCAGGCTGGTATGGCCCGATATTATCAGGTATGCTGCAGACAGGGGGGTTAAAGTCAGAATAGAGAACTGTCCGATGATCTTTACCAGGGATGAGTGGCCCGGGGGAAACAATCTCGCCACTACTCCGGTGATCTGGCGCAGAATGTTTGAAGAGATAGAGAGTGATTTTTTCGGCCTGAATTATGATCCTTCACACTTGCTGTGGCAGCAGATGGACTATATAAAACCTCTTTATGAATTCAGGGATAAGTTATTCCATGTTCACCTGAAGGATGCAAAAGTATATCGCGAGAAACTGGATGAGCTTGGAATAATGGCCTATCCCCTGGAATTTCATACACCCAAGCTGCCGGGCCGCGGTGATATTGACTGGAGGAAGTTTTTTTCGGCACTTAATGATGTCAGCTATGACGGTCCGGTATGTGTTGAGGTTGAGGATAAATCCTATGAAGGCACACTGGAAGCGAGAAAATATTCTTTGGATCTGTGTAAAAGGTATCTCGGTACAATTGTTTAACTCAGTCTCATGCCGGCAGAGACGGACACTGGTCTGACGAAAAAATTGATAATATTGTAAATCGTCCGGAAAGCCGGCACGGGAAGTAGTGTTTTTCCTGAAAATACAGCATGAAAAAATATTTGGAAAACCAATAAATAAAATTTTTATGAATAATCTTAAGTTGCTTACCGGGTGTATCTGCGGCATATCTGTCCTTACTTCGGTCGTATCATGCCGGAAAGATGATGGCAAACCAAATGTACTTGTTATTTTTGCCGACGACCAGAGGGCAGACGCGCTGGGATGTTCGGGGAACAGGTATATCAGAACTCCAAATATTGACAATCTTGCTGAAAATGGTGTCCGTTTTCTGAATTGTTATGTCATGGGCGGACATCACGGTGCCATTTCCGCTCCCAGCCGGGCAATGCTGCTCAGCGGGAAATACCTGTATAACGTGTATGACCGGCTGGACGGGGTCAGGACAATGCCAATGCATTTCGCGGATCATGGTTATGTTACATTCGGAACAGGTAAATGGCATAATGAGAAAAGTGCTTTCGAGGCTTCATTTCAGAAGGGCAGGAATATTTTCCTTGGAGGGATGGCCGATCATTTTAATATTCCTGTCTGTGATCTGGGTGATGACGGGAAATTGTCCGAGCCGGTCTATAAGGGATTTTCCACCGATATTATAGGTGATGCGGCAATGGACTTTATAAAAGAACATGCTGCGGGGGACAGGAAAAATCCGTTTTTCTGCTATGTCGCGTTTACCGCTCCGCATGATCCTTTTTCTCCGCGTGAAGATTATATTGATATGTATTCATCCGGTTCCATGGAGTTGCCGGCTAATTTTCTGCCTCTGCATCCCTTTGCCTTTGATGATCTTATGGTAAGGGATGAGCTTCTCACCGGCTGGCCTCGTGAACCGGAAATAATCAAATCGGTACTGGCCGATTATTACGGGCTGATATCGCATCTGGATGCAAAAGTCGGTGAAATAATCAGGACACTGAAAGAGAACGGATTATATGACAACACAATAATCGTTTATGCAGCCGATAACGGTCTGGCACTTGGAAGTCACGGACTTATCGGAAAACAAAACCTTTATGAGCACAGCATGAATGTGCCTTTTATCATTGCCGGTCCGGGAGTTCCGGAGGGAAAAATATCCGACGCCCTTGTTTACCTTCTTGATATCTATCCTACCCTTACTCAGCTGGCACATCTTTCCTTTCCGGAAGGAACTGACGGTGAAAACCTGGTTCCGGTAATTACCAGGAAATCAGCTGAGGTGCGATCGTCCCTCTTCACCGCATACCGTAACACGGTAAGGGCAGTGAGGACAAAGGAATGGAAGCTGATACGCTATCCCGAAATAAACATTACACAATTGTTCAATCTTGCAAATGACCCCCTGGAAACAGATAATCTGGCAGATGATGAAACTTTTGCCGAAAAGACAGAGGCCCTCATGGAAATTATGAAAAAATGGCAGCTTACAGCCGGTGATACCATACCGCTTACTGCTCCTGAAATAAAATCTTCTGAATACGATTACCGGGATCTTGTGAGAGAAGCGGACAGGTGGCAACCGGAATATACGCTGAAAAAATATTTTGATCAGGATGCAAAAAAGTAATGCTGAAATATTAATTCTTAAATGACTTTAAATGAAAATTGTTGTACTTGACGGATACGCGCTTAATCCCGGTGATCTTTCGTGGGAGGGATTAAAATCTCTTGGCGGGGTGGAAATATATGACCGTACTTCTGCCTCAGAAACAGTTAAGCGTGCTGCCGGAGCAGAAATTGTACTGACAAACAAAACCCTGCTGATGGCTGAGGTTATCGGAAAACTACCGGATTTGAAATATATAGGGGTGTTGGCAACGGGATACAATGTTGTTGACCTGGAAAGCGCACGGAGAAAGGGTATTGTTGTGACCAATGTTCCTGCCTACAGTACAATGTCTGTTGCCCAGCATGTTTTTGCTCTTATACTGGAGTTTTTCAACGGAACCGGTTCATTGTCAGAAGGAGTCAGAAAAGGCAGATGGAGCCGTAATATTGATTTTTGTTATTGGGACAAGACACTGACAGAACTTGATGGTCTTACCATGGGTATTGTCGGTTTCGGAAAGATAGGAAAAGCAGTTGCACGGATCGGCGAGGTGTTCGGACTGAAGGTGATGGTTCATACGAGAAGCAGTGTGAATGGCTATGAGAACTGCTCTCTGGATGAACTTCTGAAAAACAGTGATATAGTTACTCTTCATTGTCCCCTGACCCCGGAAACACAGGGAATGATAAATGCAGGACGCCTCGGGATGATGAAACCGTCTGCCCTTCTTGTCAATACTGCACGTGGTCCGCTGCTGGTTGAGCAGGACCTGGCTGAGGCGCTTAATAAAGGAATAATAGCAGGAGCATGCCTTGATGTCCTTTCACAGGAGCCCCCGGTGAAGGATAATCCGCTTCTCTCGGCAAGAAACTGTATCATAACGCCTCACGTTGCATGGGCAACCCTGGAAGCGCGAAAAAGGCTGATGGGGATTGCCGTCAGCAATGTCAGGGAGTTTCTGGCAGGAAACCCTGTAAATGTGGTAAATATGTAAAAATACTCCGGAAGTATCCCGCTTTATCTGCTTTCTGTGAAGGCAGGCAGTGACTGTCGTCCCGCCGCTTATGCGGACAGTGCCTGTGGAGTTTTATTACATCCTTTATGGTTGTGTAACGGTCATTGTCTGAAGTAATTGACAAAAAGGTTTATTTTGTTATTTTACTCTTTCCATTATTTCCAGACACATACGGCTGTTATGGTATGGACATATCCATGTTCCGGCCTTGTCTCCGCCGGTTGTTCCGTCAGAATACAGGTATGCGAACCAGCCTCCGTTTTCCTTGTCTGTCATATGTCTGTCAATAAAGTTCCATAAGTTAACTGCATAGTTCAGGTACTTTTCATTGCCCGTCAGTTCAAAGGCATTGACATATCCCACTACTGCTTCAGCCTGGTCCCACCAGCCCCGGGTATCCCTTACCCTGCCCGTTTCCCTGTCCTTTTCGCTTAACATGCTGCCATCCGGCATCAGTCCCTCGGCAGCTGCATCAGCTATTGCAATACTGATTTTTTTTACCTGTCCGGTCAGCTGGGGGTCCTGAAGCAGGGTGGCTGCTTCGTACAGCAGCCAGGAAGCCTCTATGTCGTGTCCGTATGACTCAATCATGGAAGTGCTGTTCCAGTTTTTGTCCATGAAATATATCAGGTGAAAACTGTTTTTATCTACTATGTGACCGAGAAAAATATTCACCATGTTCCTGAGTCTTCCGGCCATGCGGGAAGAGGGCCAGACGCGGTAAAGGTTTGCATAGGCTTCCATAACATGAAGGGAAGTGTTCATTGATTTTTCATCGGCAGGACTTTTTTCGCCGATAAGTCTGTCGTGCAGGCGCTGCCAGTCGCGGCTGAAAACTTCAAAATAGCCGTTTGCCTCTTTGTCAAGAGCCTTTTTCTCAAGCATTCTGAAAATACTTTTTGCTGCTTTCAGTGATTTTTTATCTCCGGTAGCCCTGGCATATTCGGATAGTCCATATATGAAATAGGCCTGGGTATACGTATGTTTCCTGTCATCCCGGACCTCCCCCCTGTAATTCAGTGTCAGATACGCCCCGCCATGTTTCCTGTCAATAAAATGTGACAGTATATAATCCCGTGCACGTGTGGCCAGCCGGAGGTATTCCGGGTTTCCCGTAACCCTGTATGCAGCTGACCAGGTCCATAATATTCTTGCATTAAGTATGCCGCCTTTTGAAGCATCATGAATGACCCGGTTGTTTTCGTCGATCCGCCCGAAAAATCCTCCGTTGGTCTCATCCGGCATATTTGAGGACCAGTAGGGGAGGATATTGTTTTCCAGATTATGGGCAAGCTGATTCTTTAGTTCCGTCAGTTTTTGATCTGCGGTTGCCCGGATGGATATTTGTCCGGTAATGGCATGACTGTTAAGGAATGCCATAATTATCAGGGTAAAAAGCGGATTTCTCATATTTCAACTCCACAATCTGTCATGCGAGCGTTTCTGGTCCCATTCGGGAGTAGGCTCAAACCAGCCGGATCCTTTTGCGAGGTGTTTTTTACATTCCTCCTCATTAAGTTCTATTCCAAGACCGGGGGAGTCGAGGGGTACATTGGCGAATCCGTTTTCTATCATTGGCCTGGAGCCCGTCATTCTGACAAGGTTGTTGTAATATGGTACATCCACACTGTGATGTTCAACTGCCAGGAAATTCTGGGTTGCCGCAGCACAATGCACACTTGCCATCAGACAAACAGGTGAGCCGGCCATGTGTAAAGCCATAGCCACATGGTTTTCTTCGGCATAATCACCTATCTTTTTGGTTTCAAGCAAACCGCCCGAGGTTCCGATATCAGGATGAATAATATCCACAGCCCTTGCGTCAAGCAGAGGTTTGAAGCCATCCCTGAGGCAATAGATATCCTCTCCTGTTGCAATAGGGGTTTCCAGTGCATCAGAAAGCTTTTTGTTATTTACAATATCGAACCAGGGAACCATATCCTCCAGCCAGGCAAGCCTGTATTTTTCCATTGTTCTGCCGAAGCGGATTGAATTATTGAGATCAAAATGTCCGAAATGATCTGCACACAGGGGTATTTCATATCCTACCTCATCTCTTACCCTTTCCACGTATTCAGCCAGTCCTGCAAGCCCCCTGTCCGTGATCTGAACCTGTGTGAAAGGGTGCAAGGTGTTCCCGTAACCCATGTAATCCCGCAGATCATACTGGCCTACCGCCCCGTCCCAGAACTTTGAATTGACCAGGGCATCAGGGATTTTAGTGACGACGTGGATGCCAAGGTCCATCTTGAGCCAGGTAAACCCCTGGTCCTGAACCCTTCTCTTCATCACTTCCGCAAATTTCACCGGATTTCCCGCATCCGGGGTATCGGCATAAAGTCTTACCTTGTCGCGGTATCTTCCGCCGAGCAATTGCCATGCCGGAACATTGTAAGCCTTGCCTGTGATGTCCCACAGCGCCATTTCCACTGCACAAACACCGCCTCCCTGCCGTCCGTGATAACCAAACTGCCTGATGATTCTGAAAAGCATTTCAACGTTGCAGGGATTCAGTCCGAGTATCCTGCTCTTGAGAAAGAGAGCATATCTTACATCGGCAGCATCTCTTACTTCCCCGAGTCCGTATATTCCCTGGTTGGTATCAATCCTGATAATATGCCTGTTCATTATTGTAGCATAGCGCATATCGGTTATTTTCAGCTCTGAGGGAGCTGATGCCCTGTTGACTTTCTGAGTGCTATGTGCTATTGTATCTTCAATTGACAAAGCCATCAGTCCTCCGAGGGACAATCCGCCAAGGGCAGTTTTTTTCAGGAACTCACGACGGTCTGAACTTGTGGCGGGATTATCTGTTTCAGCCTGTATTGCTTTAGCTTCAGCTTTTTCAAGCTTTCTGTTCTCTTCCTGCAGTTTTTTGATCAAGTTTTTCATTTCATTCCGGGTTTAATATTTTCGATTTTAAATGAATTCAGATATTCATCCTGTATATCAGTTCCATGATCAGGCTGATTTTAAACCAGACTAAATGTACTAATTTATATTTTAATTTTATGCTGATACCGCAAAGATAAGGATCAGGGAAACCCCTTGTCTTAATCATCAAAAATGCGGCAGGTGTGAGGTTTTGCATGTCCGGGGAAGGGGACAGGCGAAGGGAAAAAAATTATCTTCAGAGAGAAACCTCATCCGGTAAACGGATGTGGCTTCCCGTCTGAAGATTGGTATAGGGTATTATTAAAATCTGCCTGATAGATACCGGCTTTGTGAGACCGGAATGAAAAATGCCGGGCAGACTTTATTTCATTAAAACCGTTCAGTGCTTATAGTTTGTTATTTCTCCCTTGTCGATGGCTATGACGCCCTTGTCGGTTCCACACCAGATAACTCCTGACCTGTCGACGGTCATACACTGTATATTATTGCTGACAAGACCATTGTCGACAGTCAGTGACTGCCATGTCTCGTCTTTGAATACCGAGATACCACCTTTTGTTCCAAACCATACCGAGCCGTCAGGATAGGATGCTATGCATTGTACAAAATTATCAACCAGTCCGTCGTTGGTATCATAAACCGTCCATTCGGCAAGTGTTTCATCTCCTATATGGCGGGCAATTCCAAGGTCTGTTCCAAACCATTTGGTGCCGTCGGGCGTAATGCAAATACTGTGAACGTTGTCCGAAGGCATGTCAATAGGTCCCCAGATAGCATATTCCGAAGCGCCGGAGATGGCATCAACCTCATTTCTGAACATCCTGCCCACACCTGCTCCGTCTGTTGCAACATACACGGAATCGCCTCCCCTGTTTGTTGCAATTGCGGTGATCGGAAAATCGCGGAAGATCACATCCGGATAAAATAATTCGTAATCGTATGTAAGCCATTTACCGTTAATAAAAGCAGATACTCCACGGTTTGTCCCAAACCACCTGAGGGATCCGCTTCCGACGGCTACTGCACGTATTGTATCACTCTGGAGTTCTGAGTTTCCTGTATGATAGGTTGTAATGGATGAACGTGCGGTGATCGGCAATTTCACGGCCGTTGCCCCTTCGGGAGAGGCCAGCCATAATTCCTTTCCATCGGATGAAGCATCAAAGGCAAAGTCTTTCACTCCCGTGACAGGAATTTGTTTGTTTTTGGTATGCATCTGCCATTTACTACCGTTAAAACTTGCTATTCCCTTATCGGTGAGAAACCATTTGTTATTGTTGTCATCAACCAATACCGAGGTGAAATCCTGAGCAGTAAATTTTTTCTTGAAGGAAATGGTTTTTACTGATTTGGCAAGGTCCTGCATTAATGTCATTTCTGCACTGACCTTCTCTTTAGCATATTCCTTGTGTTCAGGGGCCATTGCTGCCAGTGCAAGCACTGCAAAGACAATCAAAAGAGCAGATATACTGCCTGCTATTGTTCGTTTTTTCCCCTTAAATCCTGAATTTGATTTTTTTCTAGCCATATGAATCCTATTTTAACATTTAACAATTTTTAATACAATTTGTGCGAAATACTGATCCCGCTCTGCTATCTGATGTAATCTTCCCTGACAGGACTGAATGAATCTATCAGTCTGACCTTACTGCTTAAGGTCTGGATGCAATGTGGTATTCCGGAAGGTACTGTAAAAATATCCCCTTTTGTGAGACGGTGTTTTTTATCATCCATGAAGAGAAAAAGATCTCCTTCCGCAACATAAGTGATCTGTTCATGAGGGTGACTGTGAGGCTTTTCGGGCTCATCAGCCGGTCCGTTCGTAAAATCACATACAACTACCATGAGCTTATCCAGAAATGCAATCCTCCTTTCAAAACCGGGAGAGATTTTTTCCGCAACTGAAAAAGTTTCCTTTAGTACTGCCATTTTAATTACAGATAACAGTTTTTTTGAAGTTGCCAAATATATTAAATTTCGCGGTAAGATATTATATTTGATTAATAAAACATTTTATAAGATTTTCTGACCAGGTACCGCAGTAATTCCGGGGACGGAGCCCTGCAGCCTGTCACCGGGAGGAATGCCTCTTTTGTCCTGTCAAAGGGAAAGCGGTGAGTTACCATATTGCCGGTGCTTATGGTAGTGGTTTGATATTTCAAAATATGAGACAAGTTTACACAATAGGCGAATCCCTTTACGATATTATTTTAAAAGATGGACAGCCGCGGGCGGGAAAACCGGGTGGCGCGATGCTGAACAGTGCCGTTTCCCTGGGACGTGCGGGATTGCCGGTATCGCTTATCAGCGAGTATGCCGGAGATGAAATCGGTAATCTGATAGATATATTCCTTACAGACAATGGGGTGGGCACTGATTTCATCGGCAGGTTCAGTGATGGGAAAACAGCTCTTTCAATAGCAGTTCTGAATGAAAAAAATGATGCCGCTTATACCTTTTACAAGGAATATCCCGGGCGCAGGCTTCAGATGAAATTTCCCGGTATCAGGACGGATGATATTGTATTGTTCGGGTCGGTTTATGCCGTCACCAGCGGGATAAGGGCCAGGGTTTTGCAGTTTATCAGCAGCTCGGCAGAAAATGGCGGGATTTTGATATATGATCCGAATTTCAGAACAGCCCATGCTTCCGAAACGGATCAGCTAAAGCCGCTGATAATTGAAAACATGCAGATGTCGGCCATTGTCAGGGGGTCTGATGAGGATTTCAGGAATATATTTAATGCAGAATCTCCTGACGCTGCCTGGGATATTATCAGAAACTACACCGGCTGCCTGGTTTATACTGCAAGTGCGGATGCTGTTTATGTTAGAACTTCAGGTTTTTCAGGAAAGTTTCCGGTGAGGAAGATCAACCCGGTAAGTACAGTAGGTGCAGGTGATAATTTTAATGCCGGCATGATAGCTGAAATATTCAGAAAAGGCATAAAAAAGAATGAACTCGAAAAAATGGGAGAGGAGATGTGGCATTCAATAGTTTCTGCAGGTGTTGATTTTGCCACGGATGTCTGTATGAGTTATGAGAACTCTATTTCAAGGGAATTAGCCCGTAAATACAAGTACGGATCCTAGCGCCGGGAATTCCGGTATTGCCGGGGACGGTGCCCTGCAGCCGGCTGCAGTATTGCTCAGGGTGTTCAGCGCTCAGGCCAGGTCAGGTCAGGTCAGTTTTTCATACCGGATCTGCATTGGCCAGAAGATATTTTTCAGCTTCGGGTGACCAGATATATTCATTTTTTGAAACAATCTCATGCAGCTCCCTGAACAATCTGTTATTTTCCTTTTCGCCTTTTTCCCCAAGTTCATATAATGAGGTCAGGGGCATTGAGATATTTGTATATATGAGTTTTTTACCTCCCGGTATATGCGGGAGGTTAAGAGTGGTATCAATGACTGCATCGAGTCCTCCTATATGGGTTATCATCACGGCGGGGTTGACCTTGCCTTCTTCCATGAGTTTAAGGGACTCCTTCATATCATCGGTGTTTCCGCCGGAAGTACCCACAATATGGGTAAATGCATAGTGGACATTATAGAAATTGAATTCCGCTTTGAAGTCAGGATCTGTGGGGCCTGCAAAAAAGTTAAGGCAGCCGTCAAAGCCCAGGATTGCATCCCCCTGTTCCACTACCTGTCTTACAGGCGCGAAAACCATCACATCGTCATATCCGTCTCTCCCTGAAAGTTCTTTCAGATGCATAACAGGGTTATCTGTTTTTCCGGTATTGACATATACCAGCTTCACACCTTCCTTTCCGGCATGTTCGGGTGTGAAAAGGCATGCTGCCCTTGCAAGGCGTGAATCGTCGATATCGGTAACAACAAGCAGGGAGGGTTTTCTCTCCTGGTGCAGCGCATAGTCAATTGCACCAAGGCCCATAGGTCCTACACCGGCAAGGATTGCCATTTTCCCGCCCCTGCGGATACCCATTTCATGTATATAGCTTCCGGGTCTGGTATGATAGCTGGCATGGAAAGCACCCACTATGCATGACATGGGTTCTGAAAGGGAGGCAGGGAAAAATGCTTCACCCTCATAAGGCAGCAGGCAGTCGGCCTCCATCACAATATCCGGGATGATGATGCGGGTGGCGCTGCCCCCGGTATAGGGGAAGGAATATCCGGGTGCATCCAGTGTGCCTGTATGACTCATTGCAGGCTGAATGGAGAATTTCTGCCCCCTTGAAAATTTATGCTGCCATTTTTTACCCACTTCAAGAATTATTCCGGCAAATTCGTGGCCGATGATTGTGGGGTTGATATGAACATTATCCGGAACACGCTTGTGGCCGGCTCCCTGAAGTGCTGCCTTATGTGTTGACATGCAGATGCTGTCGGAGATAACCTGTGCCAGAATCTCGTCATCCTTCATTGGCGGCAGACTGAACTCTTCCAGACGGAGATCATTTTTGCCGTAAATCCTGACTGCTTTTGTCTTCATTCGGTAATAATATATTTAAATAATTGTTATTTAAGTGGTTCGTATAATTTGTCCCGGTTTATCGGGAACCTGCCCCGGTTTATCGGGGGCCTGTCCCGTCCTGCATTTCCCAAAAGCTTTAACGCAGCATAACCTGTCCTCCCGTAACCGGAACAGCCTGTCCTGTTTCATATTCCTGATCCACAATGTACAGTAATGCCCTGATGAGGTCCCCGGGTCTGCAGCCACGTTTAAGGGGTACCTGGTTTTCATAGTGTTTTTTTACTTCCTCAATGGTTTTTGCACCCGGTACTTTACCGGTTTTAAGATACTGGACAAAAAGTCCGTTTACCGGATCGGACCATAAAGGACCTTCGTAATAATTACCGGGACATATGGCATTGACCTTTATTCCGTACGGAGCCAGCTCAAGGGCGAGGGACTGTACAAGACCTATTCCTCCGAATTTGGCGCCTGCATAGGTAAAATTCCGGTTACTTCCCCTGAGTCCGGATTTGGAATTGATCTGGATGATATCTGTAAGATAGCCGGGTTTTTCACTGTGCTGGAGCTTCATGACTCCGGAAGCATATTTTGCGCAATAGAAAAAACCGTTATAGTTGACATTTGTCATTTCGGAAAACACTTCCGCTTCGATTTCCTCAAGGCCTCCGGCCTTCAGTATACCTGCATTGCTGATCATCAGATCAAGTCCGCCGAATTCACTTACGGTAAAAGCTACAAGTTCTTTAACTGATTCCGGATCAGACACATCAGTTTTTTTGAATATTATTTTTCCGGAAGAAGGGCTTTGGGACAGTTCTGAAACGAATTTTCTTCCTGTCTCTTCGTTAATGTCTGCGACAACCACATTAAGGTTCAGTTTATGCAATGATTCCGCTATACCTGCTCCGAATCCCTGTGCGCCACCGGTCACTATTGCAATTTTGCCCGACCTTTTGTCTGCGGATGAGTTTCCTGCAGCCATTTTTCTTCTGTAGTTTTCAACCTCCCACCTGTCAATGAATGCAATCTGTTCTGCAGTGAGGTGTTTTATCCCGCCTGATCCGGATGCATAGTAGCTCACCTGCATGAGGTCTTCGTAAACATCGAGTGTTGTTTCTGCTGCAGCCGGAGTATCGTCCACCGCAAAGACCCCCATGTTTTTAACAATGATCAGTTTCGGAAGGTATCCGTATTCATTTCTGAACCGGGGCAGCTGGATTTTCAATGACTCAATGATCCTTTCGGCGGATTTTGATTGTTCTATGTACAGATATTTTGTTTTGCAATATACAATCATGTCGGGTGTGAGCGGCAGCGATATTTTATAGAAATCCTGCTGCGTGCCATAATATTTGGCGATAAGGGTATTGTGTCTGCCACGTATTATTTTTGGTTTTTCCTCCGAGAGCAGCATTCTGATAACCGGAAGAACCTTATTCATGACCGGGTTATATGGCAGGTCTTCAGTCTTTTCAAGTTCAGGAAGTTCTTTCCCGGCGGATTCAATAAGTATACGGTAGATCTCTTTTATTTCCGGAACTGTATCTGCTGCTGCGAAAACACCGTGGTTTTCAAGAAATATGCACTGAGGGTCCCTGTGATGTATTTTCCTGTAAGAACTTATTTCCGCTTCAAGTGCTTTAAACAGGATATAGCCGGGATCCGTATATTTTATAAACAAGGCCTTGTCCCCGAAGAGCCCTGAAACAATCTTTTTTGCATTCCGGCTGCAGAGTATGCCGTTTAAAATGGTGGGATGGAGGTGTACCACGAAGTTGTAACGGATCAGTTCATGAAGCGATGTTTCAACCGAGGGTCTTTTGCCTTCCAGGGGGTTGATTATGCAGCCGTAAAGATCATTTTTAACCTGTTCTTCCCTGACAAGCGGGTCTTCCGGATATGTTTTTTCCGAAATCCTTCCGAGCTTATCCCTGCTGAGGGCTACCAGGCCCTCTTCAGTCAGATCCGCAAGAGATTGTCCGCTTGCCTTTACCCAGATAGTATTTTCATCCTTGAAGGAAGTATTTCCGCCTCCGGCAATAACATATCCCTTCCTGCTGCCATAAAACCGTGATATTTCAATTAGTTCCTGTATTTCCGCTTTCATGCTGACTGTCGTTTAGAAAATATTCAATTACATTTCTTCCCAGGCCTGCAAGATCGTTCTTCTGGTCAACATACAGGGTTCCGTCGTCAAGAACATATCCCTGCCTGCCGTGTGCCCTCAGGTATTGATGTGCTGCTATGACACATGTGCTTTCCCAGGCGATTTTTTTAAGATCTTCATTCAGCGGATTGTTACCTCTGGATGTAATTGCAAGTGGTGCAAGGTCCGGGGTATTATGTTCTGTACCGAAGGTGATAAGAAATCCTTTTTCGTTAAAATAATTTGTGCAGGCTTCGATCACAGACGGATCATTCCTTGAGGGGATTATTTCTATACAGCCTATTCCAAAGGCTGAAAGTGAATTGTGTAGTTTTTCCATATCGGCTTCAAATTCGGTCAGCCTGCCTGATTCATCATCCAGCAATACAGGATAACATGGGATTCCGCCGGCTTTTATTATGATCCTGATCAGCATTCCGGGAGAAGGGTATGATTTTGTATTTTCCCCTATAAAAGCTGGTCCTCCTGCTTTAAGCAGGTTCGATCTGATTTCGTTTTCCGTTGCTGTCTGATGGTTTATGTCAGCTTTTGCCTTTTTGCCGCTATAGAGCGACTCAATGAAACTCACCTGGTCTCCGGTCTTGTCATAGTTATCCATTGCAAGTGATCTGAGTGCCCTGGCCAGGTGGCGTTCCCTCACAAGGTTTTTTGCATATCGCCTGCGTATCTCCCCGTAGGATAAGACAAGTCCGGGGTTTAGCGGCTCAATTAGTTCGTTGAGCCTGGCGATCATGGCTTTTATCTGGTTCTGGTTTTCCCTGATAACATTTTTCAGTTTTTTCCTGAGCCACCAGTTGAGTGAAAAGGGATAATCAAGGCCTTTTCCGCAGAGATACATTCTGCCGGGATTACCGGGATCATTTATTCTGATTCCTTTGTTTTGTTCTTCTTCCAGGAGTCCGATGAATTCGATATTGAAAAGCGGAAATATTTTGTTTCTGACGCATCCGTTATGGAAAACTTCATAGCCGTCGGTAACAAAGAAATCATTGATACCCAGTACTGCAATTTTTTCCTGGCGCGCATGTCTGAAAAGCGTGTCCATCGAATCAAAGGCACTGAAAGAATAAGGGGTATGAATATGGGCATTTGTTTCCCTGTAATCCGGAAATTCAAAAGCGGCGGTTTTTTTTGCCAGTTCGTCATGCCATGGCAGTTTTTCAAGAAAATTACTTTTCACTTCAAATGTTTTTTTGTGTTGATATTAACATTTTAATGTTTTTTTCCGGCTTGCTCATCGGGTAAGATGTTTGCTTTATACGGGGGAACGGCTTTTGTGCCGGTAAAGATATAAAAACTAACAGTGATGCTAATCCGTTTAAAATTTACTTATGGCTGACGATCCGGATAACGGAGCTATACTCCGCTCCTGCTGAGGGTGATGGCTTTTTCATCTGAAAAATCATATTGCGGGCTGTGTCCTTTCAGCGGCATTATTTTCTGATGTATTGCATCAATTATCCACCCGGGTTGCGGAAAGAAATATTTTTCCATTTCATATGCGGGTGTTATCCAGTTTCGTGATCCGACCACAACGGGTGGAGCATCGAGATAATCAAAGGCCAGTTCCGTGATGTTCTGGGCCATATCCTTAAGGAATGATCCCCGTGATGAGGCATCGCTGGCAAGAAGGATTTTTCCGGTCTTTTTGAGAGATTCAATAACAGGAGTATAATTGAAGGGAACAAGTGTTCTTGCATCAATTATCTCGGCTGAAAGACCAAATTTTTCACTGAGAATATCTGCTGCCTTCATGGCGGTGTAGAGAGTAGCACCTATTGTCAGTATGCTTATGTCATTGCCCTGTCTCTTAATATCGGGTTCGCCTATGGGTATTTCATAATATCCCTCCGGCACACCCGGCTGGTGGAACATTTCACCAATATCATATATTCTCTGGCTCTCAAAAAAGATTACCGGGTCTGTTCCCTGCAGTGCAGCATTCATCAGTCCCTTGGCATCGTAGGGTGTGGCAGGGAAGATCACCTTAAGTCCGGGGATATGGGCAGTCAGTGCTGACCAGTCCTGGGAATGCTGTGCCCCGTATTTCGAGCCGACCGATACTCTTATCACCACGGGCATTCTGAGTATGTTTCCGCTCATGGCCTGCCATTTCGGAAGCTGGTTAAACACTTCATCACCCGATCTGCCGAGGAAATCGCAATACATTATTTCGGCTATAACCCTTCCGCCGCACATTCCGTAGCCTATTGCCGCTCCGACAATAGCTCCTTCAGAAATCGGGGAATTAAAGAGGCGGTGATAGGGGAGAGCTTCTGTCAGTCCCCTGTAAACAGCAAATGCCCCGCCCCAGTCCCGGTTTTCCTCACCCCATGCAACCAGGGTGGGATCTTTGTAGAAACGGTCGCTTATGGCTTCGAAGATTGCGTCGCGAAGCTGGAACAGTCTGGCTTTTGACACCGGTTTTCCGTCTCTGTCCATGTAGAATCTTTCCTTTGTCCGGATAGACTTTATCCGGGGATTTTCCTCAAGGGTTGTCAGGGTCTCCGGCTTTCCTTCCTCCATCCTGTCCGCGGATCCGTCAGAAAACATCATTTCCCCTATAAGGTCGGGATCGCTGTCAAGATCAAGCCGGGGTGAAATGTCATCATTGACTGCAAGTTCAAGGATATGTGCCATCAGGAGTGATGTATCCTCCCTGATCCTGTCGAGCTGGTCCCGGGTTGCAATTCCTGAGCTGACGAGCAGGCTGCCATAAGTGATTATTGAATCCTCCTGCTGCCAGAGTTCGATCTCTTCTTTTGTCCTGTAAGACGATGCATCTGAGGGTGAGTGTCCGCTGATCCTGTAGGTGAGCGTGTCGAGGAGTACAGGTCCTTTCTTTTCCTGCAGGATTTTTATTTTCCGTTTAAAAGCATCAATTACTGCCAGGGGATTATATCCATCCACCCGTTCGGCGTGCATCATTTCGGGATTCACACCTGCACCCAGCCGTGCAAGGATTCCGAATCCCATGGTTTCTCCCATTGTCTGTCCGCCCATGCCGTAGAGATTGTTCATAAAATTAAAAATCAATGGTAATCCTCCATTGTATTCTCCTTCCCAGAGTGTCCTGTACTGATCCATGGTGGCAAAGCAGATGCCTTCCCACACGGGGCCGCATGAAGAGGATGCATCGCCAATGTTGCATACAACAATACCCGGTTTCCTGTTGATTTTTTTATACAATGCTGCTCCTACCGAGATATCCCCGGAACCTCCTACTATGGCGTTGTTGGGATAAATGCCGAAGGGAGTGAAGAAGGCATGCATTGATCCTCCCAGTCCCCTGTTAAAGCCGTTTTCGCGTGCAAAAATTTCAGCAAGGGCTCCGTACAAAAGAAAGCGTATGGCCAGATCCCCTGTTTCTCCCTGAAAGCCTTTTTCCACCACTTTAAGGGTGTTTCCGCCGGAACAGGTTTTCATAAGAGAATAACATGTTTCTTCGTCAAGCTTGTTTATTGCAGAGAGTCCTTTTGCTATGATTTCCCCATGACTGCGGTGTGATCCGAATATGAAATCATCAATGTCAAGGTGGTATGCCATGCCTACGGCAGAAGCTTCCTGGCCTATAGACAGATGTGCAGGTCCCGGATGATTATAGCTTATGTTGTTATATTCGTTTGTGGTTTTAATAAGAATGAGCATGGTCTCAAATTCCCTGATTATAACCATGTCCCTGAAAATCCTTATAAAATCCGAAGAGCTGTAGTTCTCCTTTTCCTCTTCAATGGTTCTGGAATACTGGTTAACGGGTATTTTCCCGAACTCAATAAATTGTGGCTTGCGCAGCTCGGCCGGAATAATGATTTGATTCTTCGCCATTTTTCGATGTGTTATGATGATTTTCCTCTAATAAACAGTCATTATGATTCGCTTTACATTTCCTGTCCGGGATTGAAATTCTCTACCTGTTTCTTTATTTCCTTAAGGAAAAGTGTTGCGGGTCCTCCGTCAACCGCCCTGTGGTCGTAGGTGAGAGAAAGCCCCATGTAGGGCACGAATCCGAATATGTTGTTTTCCAGACTGACAGGCCTGTTTATAATGGAACAAATTCCCAGTATGGCAACCTGTGGAAGGTTCAGTACCGGAGTGAACATTTCAACACCGTAGCTTCCCAGGTTGGATACCGTGAAGGTTGCCGAGCTGCTTTGGATCAGTTCCGGATTAATATTTCCCTTCCTGCAGGCTTCGGCCACTGCTTTGAGCTGCAGTGCCAGGTCAGTGAGTTCCAGTTTGTCTGCATTTTTAACGGATGGAACCATCAGGCCTCTTTTTGTATCAACAGCAATGCCAAGATGTATCACGTTGAATTTCCGGATTGTATCACCAAGGAAATGACTGTTTAGTTCAGGGGATTTTTTTAATGCCTTCACCACACACCAGCATACCATATCATTGAGGGTCAATTCAACAGTTGTGATGCCGGATGCAATTGCCTCCTTGTTTCTTTTTCTTTCCCCGAGCAGTCTTCTTGCATCAGCGCTCATATGATGAGTGACCTGTGCAGAGTTCCGGAGGGAGCTATACATTGCACCGGCTATCAGTTTTCTGACATTTGTAAGCGCTTCGTCAATGAATTCACCGTTTTCTGTACCTGCCGGGATGATGTCTTTTTTTTCTGATGAAATAAATCTTTCAATATCGCTTACCATGATTCTGCCGTTTGGGCCTGATCCGTGTACCGTGAGGTAATCAATCCCTTTTTCTTCTGCCAGGAGCTTTGCTCTCGGGGAGATCCTTATAATTGTGCCTTTTTTTTCCTGTATGCCTGTTTCAGCCGGCCTGTCTGTGCCGGTTTGTTTTTCTGCCGGCTGACTGTTTCCGGAAAATGATTTACCGGGCCTGAAGGATTCGGCTGATTCTTCTTCCTCCCCGATCACTGCAACATTGATGAGTACGGGGACCTCATCGCCTTCATGGAAGAAAATATCAAGCAGGACTCCGTCTGCCGGAGATTCCATATCAAAGGCAGCCTTGTCCGTTTCGTAGGAGAACAGTATATCGCCTGTGGCGACTTTGTCGCCCTTTGATTTGAACCAGTGCGTAATGATGCATGTTTCAACGGACTGGCCCAGTTTTGGCATGGTTACGGGTGTTGCCATATTTATTGCTGCTTGTTGGTGGTTGTTTGAAGATATTTCTATTATGGATGCTCATTTGTCTGCAGGCACTTTCCAGTATCCGGCCGGCTTAAACATTGTTATTAAACTTGTTATGACCTACTGAACGAAATCTGAATAATTATAATCGCATCTTGTTAAGAATCAGAGCGTACAAAAATAAATTAAATAACTTGTACTTACAAGTGAGAAACAATATATTTACATAAAAATATTCCGTTAATGGTATTGTCAGTAAAAATACCACAGCACAAAAGACTTTACGAGATTCTCCGCAGACATATTGTTGAAGGGACTTATGGTGAAGGCGATCTTCTTCCGTCGGAGAATGAACTGTGCCGGCTGCATGGAGTAACCCGTCCGACAGTAAGGCAGGCCCTGGGCAATCTTGCAAATGACGGGTATATAAGCAGACATCAGGGCAAGGGAAGTATTGTCCATTACCGGCTCCGGGAGATCGGTATTTTATCTGTTGCAGGTACGACCTCTGCGGTTGGTGACCGTAATTTGAAAACCAGGATGATAATAAAACCGGTGATCGTGCCGTGGGGGGATGATTTCATGTTTCCCCTGTCGGATCTTGAAAAGGAATCCGGATGTATAAATATGGAAAGGCTGAGATTGCTTGATGATTCTCCCATCTTTTATGACATAAGCTACATAGCCAATATCAATCTTCCCAGGATCACATCCAGAAAATTTGAGAACAGGTCTCTTTTCAGGATACTGAGAGAATATTATCAGATTGAGATCAAGGGTGGTGAGCAGAGGATTAAAGCCATCCCCGCGTCACTGAAAATAAGCCGTTATCTGCAACTGAGGGCAGGAGAGCCGGTATTGCATCTTGAAAGAAAAATGGAAACCAGTAATCCGGGCTTATTTCTTTATTCTTCAATCTTTTGTAATACAAAGAAATATTCTATATTCGGAAGATTTTAGTTACTGTTATTTTTTCACTATAAACCATTAATTATAACCTGTTATGGAAAATCTGAAAACAAATTGGTCGAGGCGGCGCTTTATAAACACTGCACTGGCAGGAGTTGCAGGCGTGGCTGTTATTCCGCATCTTTCGGGATGCAGGGGATCTGCTGTAGCTTCTGATGAAATCCGCCTGGGTTTTATCGGACTGGGCCGGCAGGCAATGTACCTGATGAACGGGTTCATCCAGATACCCGGCGTTAAGGTTCTTGCAGGATGTGATGTATATGGCATCAAACGTAAACGCTTTGAAAACAGGGTTTCGGAATTTTATACAAATGCCGGTGTTAATTTAAAGGCAGACACCTATGAACAGTATCAGGATATTCTTGAGCGCAGTGATATTGATGCTGTGGTTATTGCAGTTCCCGATCACAGTCATGCCATAATAGCCATTGCGGCATGCAGGGCAGGAAAGGATGTTTACCTTGAAAAGCCACTGACATTTACAATCAGGGAGGGTCAGGAATTGAGAAAAGTTGTCCGTGAGAACAACAGAATCCTGGGTGTTGGCAGCCAGCAGCGTTCAAGCGAGGAATTCAAACACGCAGTTAAAATGGTGAGGAATGGTTCCATTGGTGCAATATCCAGGGTCTATGCGCATGTGGGCGCACCTCCGGCACCCTATGATCTTCCGGAAGAGACGCTTCCTGCAGATCTCAACTGGGATCTGTGGCTGGGCCCGCTCCCTGCATCCATTCATTATAACAGCCAGCTTAATCCGCCAATATCTCTTGATCCTCCAAAAGATGAAGAGATATGGGGTGCATGGAGATGGTACAAGGAAATGGGAGGCGGTTTTACAACTGACTGGGGTGCCCATATGTTTGACATTGCCCAGTGGGGTCTCGGGATGGACAATAGTGGCCCGGTTGAGATTTCCCCTATTGGTGACGGTACGGAATTTATTTCCTGGAAATATGCTGACGGGGTGATTATGACATCGGAGCCTTTTGATGAAATGCTTACCAAAGGTGTCAAGTTTATCGGTGACAAAGGCTGGATTGAAGTGGCAAGAGGATATTACAATGCATCGGATCCGGAATTGAATCCGTCTCCGGAAGCGACTGAGGTTGAAGGTCCCTATGAAACAAGAATACCTCACCAGATCGATTTCATAGAAGCAGTCAAAAACCGCGTTGATCCTGTTGTCCCCGTAGAAATTGGTCACCGCAGCTGCACCGTATGTACCCTGGGAAATATTGCCTGTAACCTGAAGAGGACTGTCAGGTGGGATCCTGACACAGAAACATTTGTTGATGATAATGATGGTGCTGCAACAAAGTTGCTGCATTATGAATACAGGGATCCCTGGAAACTGCTGTAGGAAGTAATAATTCCGGATCAGGAATGATTTGAAAACTCTGCAGATATTTAAATAAAAAGAGGCTGTATCAGATTACAGCCTCTTTATATTAATAATCATTAAATAAGAGCAGGTTTACTCTGCCTTTCTTACCTTTACAGCAACAGGGCCTTTTTCCCTCTGCTCAATTTCAAATTCAACAGCCTGACCTGCTTCAAGATTGGTGTGAGAAGCCTCAAGTCCTGACCGGTGTACAAAAATGTCCCTGTCGTCTTCAGTTTGTATGAAGCCATAACCCTTGACTCTGTCGTACCACTTTACAGTACCTTTCATAAATTTGATTTTTATTTCCTGTCAATGATTTTCTCTTCTGGAATATCCTCCGCGGCGGTTATTGTCACCACCTCTGAAATTACTTCTTCTGTCTGGTCTTTCGATTGATTCGTTAACAATAATTCTTCTTCCTTGAATTTCTGCACCGTTGAGTTCTTCAATAGCTTTTTTGGCTTCAGCTTCATTCGGCATTTCAACGAAACCAAATCCTTTGCTTTTTCCGGAGTACTTGTCAAAAATAATTTTTGCAGAGGTTACTTCGCCATACTCCTCAAATTTTTCCCTAAGGTCTGCTTCAGTCATTTTGAAATTAAGACTTCCTACATAAATGTTCATAAATTCAGTTATTAAATAAGTATTTGGACTATGTCAAAGGTCTGACTTTTTTTCGGAAAGAAAAAATATTAGATTACAATAAGTTGAATTTTAAAACTCTTTTAATCCGGTCTGCTGTCAGTTTAAATCGTTCATCTGACTTTTTGTCTGCCGGCCTGTCAGGCAGTGATTTAAGGTGAACAGACAGATAAGGTTTTGAATATTCAGGAACAATGAAGGTTAAAAGAAATTCAGCCAAAATCTTAAATAAAGAATATTGTTAACTTTGTCGGCAACCTGAAAAGGGGAATGAACAAATCAAATCCGATAATTATGGGAAAAGGTGACAGAAAAACAAGGAGAGGTAAAATTATTCTTGGAACCTATGGTGTCAGACGCCGGAGAAAGAAAGCAAAAAAAGTTGATTTGACAGAGTTACAGTCTGTAAAAGAGAAGGATACAAAGGGGAGAAGAGCTGTCAGGGAAAAAAAGCCTGAAGCTGAAGCTGTAAAAGCCGGGGAAGAGACTCTTGTAACGAAAGACAAGGGAGAGGCCGGGGTAAAACAATCAGTGAAGCAGGAAGAAAAAAAGACCAGGGAGGTCAAAGCAGATAAAGATGAAAAGGGAGGCAAGGAAATACAAGCTGACAAAAAAATAAAGAAAGCCGTTGAGGAAAAGGTTTCTTCAGAGCTGAAGACCGGAAAGGAAGATGAGCCGGCTCCGGAGGCGAAGGCTGAGAAGGATAAAGAGTCTGCCGCAGAGGAAAAGCCTGCAAAGGAAGCCGTGAAGACAGCAGCGGAAGAGAAAGCTGCAAAGAGTGAAGAATCCTGAAAAACGGGAAGATAGTCATTTGGATCACTTGTTGCAGATCCTGATTTCCGAAGCAAGTCCCGGCCGCTTGTTGTCCCGGTGAAATGCCGGAATTGCCCCGGGTTGCCGGAATTTTAATCATTACAGTTTCTTTGTTGCCGTTTTAGAAAAGGGAAATACTACTCCTATCCGCTTGAAATGAGAAAAAGACTGAAGGCGATATTGGTTTATTTTTTATTCTGGATCGTTTTTTTTGCAGCTGCAAGACTTTTGTTTATTCTCACCAAATACCCGGAAGCATCCGGGTTCAGTCCCGGACAGCTTTTTTTCACTTTCAGGCACGGCATAAAACTGGATCTTTCCGCGACAGGATATATAATGACAATCCCGGTCCTGCTCATGATTCCCGGAATTTATTTTGAATGCAGGTGGTTCAGGAAATTCATGAGATACTACACAATTGTAATTACAGCCCTTTCTTCAGCAATAGTTGTGTCCGATTCCCTGCTTTACAGATACTGGGGTTTCCGGATGGATCACACCCCTCTTCTTTATCTGCGAACACCGGGAGCTGCATTGGCATCTGTAAGCACTCTCCAGGTTATTTTTGTTGCAGCAGGAATAATACTTCTGGCAGTCTTGTTCATTTGGGTTTATTACAGGTTTGCAGACATATATTTTGAAGGATTTGGAAAAATCCGTTTCAGATTTCCTGCTCTCTTATTTTTTGTTGTTATCTGGGGATCCCTTCTGATACCCATAAGAGGAGGAGTGGGTATAGCTCCGATAAATGCGGGTACGGTTTATTTCAGCAGGGAAATGTTCCTCAATCATACAGCAATAAATGTTGTCTGGAATGTAGGAAATTCCCTTTCCCGTAATAAGCCTGCAGGCAACCCTTATCAGTTTTATGATACGGCAGTTGCCAGACAGATGACGGACAGCCTTACGGCCGGCAGGGGGTCACCCGCAAGACTTGTGAGTGAGCCAAGACCGAATATCCTGCTTTTTGTGATCGAGAGTTTCGGGAGTGCCATGATCGGACCCTTGGGGGGGGATTCCCTGACCACTCCGAACTTTAACCGTTACGTGAAAGAAGGTGTCCTCTTTACCCGTTTTTATGCTTCGGGCAACAGGACAGACAAGGCGTTCCCGGCAATTCTTTGCGGCTATCCCTCACAGCCGGGTCATTCAATAATGAAGGAGCCGAAAAAGACACAATCCCTTCCCGGACTGGTTAAAATGATGAACAGCCAGGGTTATCACAGTTCTTTCTGGTATGGCGGGGAAATAAATTTTGCAAATTTCAATTCCTTTGTCATTAATGCAGGATTCAGTAATGTTGTAACAAGAAACAATTTCAAACCTGAATTTTACAATTCAAAATGGGGTGTCCATGATCATATCCTTCTTGAGAACCTTCAGGATTCAATGAGAAACATAAGGGAGCCTTTTATGAAGGTTGTTCTGACCCTTTCAAGCCATGAGCCCTTCGATGTTCCGATGAAGCCGGTTTTCAGGGGAAATGATGAGCTGACCAAATTCCGGAACTCAGTTTATTATACTGACAACTCTCTGGGACAGTTCCTGGACTGGGCGAAAACCACGGAATGGTGGAAAAACACTCTTGTTATTCTTGTTGCGGATCATTACAGGCGAAATACACCGGATGTCCGGGAATATTCCGAAGAAGTGTTTAAAATACCCATGCTGTGGCTGGGAGGGGTATTGTCAGAAACCGGGATTACCATTGACAGGACAGGCAGTCAGACCGATATTCCCCTGACAATACTGAATCAGCTAGGCCTCAGCGACAATTATCCGTTTTCGAAGGATATGCTCTCTTCCGGACCTGCTTCATTTGCCTTTTATGCCTTCAATGAAGGTTTTGGTTTTATAACCGACAGCTCCAGTTATATTTATGAACACAAGCTCGGCGGTCCGGTACTTGAAGAGGGTAAGAGTCCTGAAATTGCAGGAGAATACGGAAAGGCTTTTCTACAGACTTTATTTGATGATTTTCTGCAGCGCTGAACATAAGGATATACTGTTTCCATATGTTTGCAGAACCTGAATATACATTGTTTCCATATGTTTGCAGAACCTGAAAATATATTGTTTCCATATGCTTGCAAAACAGGGGATTTAGTAAATTTGTTTCATGTATCCTGCTGTCATTAAAATTTATTCGGAAAAAAAGACCCCGCGGCTGAGTTACTCTGCGGAACTGATATTTGGCAATATCATGGGACTTGGCTGGGAAATCGTTACGGATACGGACATGATCAGGGGAATTCCAGCAGTTAATTATTCCCGGAGGATTATTCCGGGTTCATTCAGGGTTGAACCCTGTTCCCTGCTTTTTGAAAAAGGAATTATTCCGCAGGAAATTCAAATCCGTGACTGGAAAGGACTGCCAGTATTTTTTTCTGCTTCCGGCTCCGGTTCCGTCTCCGGCATCGGCCCCGAACCTGATATTCCTTTTGATATATTTGCTGCTTCCTTCTATCTTGTAAGTCGCTATGAGGAGTATCAGGATTACCGGCCTGACAGGCACGGAAGATTTCCTGCCTCTGTTTCGGCTGCATACAGACACGGTTTTCTGAATATTCCTGTAGTGGATCTCTGGGCAGGGGAACTGGCAAAGGCACTGGGAAGAAAGTATCCTGAACTGAAGTTCAGCTTCAGAAAATACAATGCTCTCCTCACTGTTGACACGGACCAGCCTTTTGCCTACCTTGGCAAGGGCATTGTACGCACTGCGGGCGGACTGCTCAGGAATTTACTGCATGATCCCCGTAAAGCGGCGGAAAGGATCAGGGTGCTGACCGGAAAGGCAAAAGATCCCTTTGATGTATATGATTATATTCTCCGTAATATTTCCGAGAAGGAAACGGATGCAATATTTTTCTTTCCAACAGGGAATTTTTCGAAATATGACAGGAATCCGCACTGGAGGAACAGAAAATACAGGAGACTGATAAGGAAACTTGGGAACATGCATGCTTCGGGTATGCATCCCTCGTATCCTGCATCGGAAGATACCGGCAGGTTCAGGTCTGAAAGGGAAAGGCTGGACAGGATCCTCAACAGACGGATAATGATAAGCAGGTTTCATTTCATAAGGATGAAAATTCCTGAGGCATACAGAATGATTTACGGGGAAGGAATAAGCGAAGATTATTCTATGGGTTATCCTGATCATCCGGGATTCAGGGCAGGAATTGCAAGGCCCTTTCTTTTCTATGATCTGACAGGGGAAAAGCAGACTGACCTGAAGATAATACCTTTTCAGTATATGGATTCTACGTTCTATCATTACATGAACCTTGGTCCCCCTGAAGCGGAGGAAATAATTGTAAGGCTGATGGATGAAACAAGAAAGGCGGGTGGTCTTTTTGTCAGCCTGTGGCATAACACTACAATCACCGCTACCGCTGAAGGGAGGGGGTGGAGGAAATTGTTTGAAAAAATGCTCGCAATGCAGAAGCCATGATCAGCTATTACAGAAACAGCGAAATAGACCGCGGGAAGTGGGATGCCTGTGTTAATAATTCTCAGGGAGCAAAGCCTTACGGCTTTTCATGGTATCTTGATATCATGTCACCGGGATGGGATGCCCTGGTTGACGGTGACTATAGCAGCGTTTTTCCTGTACCGGCATCAAAAAAGTACGGAATAAAATACATTGCCACACCCGTTTTTCTGCAGAAGCTCGGAGTATATTCACCGGCTGTATTATCAGAAAAGACAATAGATGAATTCGTAAAATTCATTCCTGATTCTTACCGTCTTATTGATCTCTGCACTGCCGGCAAAATTGAGGATGACAGATTTATTGTCACCCGGAAAGCCAATTATGAACTGGATCTTGAAGTAGCGTATGAAAAACTGCGGGAAGGCTTTTCCGTTCATTGCAGAAGAAACATAGCCAGGGCAGAAAAAGAAAAAACTGAGATAGAAAGAGATATAAAACCGGCCGAAATTATAAAGCTCTTCCGTGAAAATACGGGAAAAAGGATCACCGGAATAAGGCAGGGGGATTATCAGCGGCTCAGCTGTCTTATGGAGTTTTGTGTTAGTAACAGCAAGGGAAGGATACTGGGAGTCAGGGATCCGGCAAAAAGACTTGTTTACGGTATATTCATTACTGAGATAAAAGGCAGGAAAACAATGCTTTTTGTTGCAAACTCCCCGGAAAGCCGCAGTAAGAGAATTGGTTATCATATGGTCAATGAGCTTGCCAGGGAGTCGGCAGGGACAGGGGTGATCCTCGATTTTGCAGGATCATCAATACCCTCCATAGTATCTTTTATGCAGTCGTTCGGCAGCAGGAATATTCCGTTTTACCGGAATTACTGCAACAGGCTGCCATGGCCTGTCAGATTGTTACGGTGAGAAACAGTAGCGCTTTCAGTATTCTGTTCTGAGCAACAGCCCCGCTTGCGGATAATGAATTTATGTCTTTCCCGGATTTGCGGGGATCCGGCTGATAAAACCTTTGTTCTACAGTTTTTCCAGTTCGATTTCCTCGTCATCATCAACCGGTATCAGTCTGCCATCCTGACATCTTACTGTCCGGGCAGGAAATTTCCTGAGGATAGTGTGATTATGGGTTGCAATGATAACAGCTCTGCCGGTTTTGCTTATTTCCACAAGCAGGCTGATGATGCCTTCGGATGTTTCGGGATCAAGATTTCCTGTCGGTTCATCAGCAAGTATGATATCCGGATTGTTCAGCAGGGCTCTTCCTATTACAACACGCTGCTGTTCTCCTCCTGAAAGCTGATGAGGCATCTTGTATCCCTTGTGGCCCAGTCCGACTTTTTCCAGGACTTCACCAATACGGTTATTGATATCATTTTTATCCTTCCATCCCGTTGCCCTCAGTACAAAATCGAGATTGGCACTTACAGGACGGTCGGTCAGCAGCTGAAAATCCTGGAATACTATACCAAGTTTTCGTCTGAGCTGTGGAATATCCCGGTTTTTAAGACCGGCCAGATCAAAGCCTGCAACGACAGCCTTCCCCTCTTTCAGTGGCAGCTGTGCATTTATTGTCTTAATAAGGCTTGTTTTGCCGCTTCCAACCCTGCCGACCAGGTAAATGTGTTCACCCCTGGCAACATTCAGGTTTACATCTGACAATACCAGGTTGTCCTGCTGCCATATCTGACAATCCTTAAGTTCAATAATCAGGTCAAGAGGAAGTGAACTCTGCATATCTGTGTGTTTGAATGGTGCAAATTAATGAAAGAAATGGTAAATTAAGCCCCGCATGTTGAAAAAAACAATAATAAAGATCCTTCGAAGGCGTTTATATAATTGTATTTTTGCAGCTGTTTGCCAAAACTGTTGTTGCTTAGCCGTTATGGCCTGAAGAGGAAAAGGTTAATGATATAAATTATGAACAAAACAGGATTTTTATTAATCTCCGCTATATTTTCCCTGTTCTCATTCCGGGCGGGTTCGCAGGTGGCTTTTTCGGGGAGTGAGTATTCATCTGAATTCAAAAGGGCCATGGAATTTTATAACAAGGAAAAATATCCTGCAGCCATCAGGCTTTTTGATCTCTTCCTGGACGATCCTGACAATAACGATATTCTTTCCCTTACGGATGCCAGGTATTACAGGGCTCTTTCATCAGTTAAACTTTTTAATCCGGATGCTGAATACCAGGTTCTCACCTTTATAAAAATGCATCCTGAAAGTCCCGGGATAAATGAGATGAGGCTTGAGCTCGGAAATTATTTCTATCAGAATAAAAACTACCGCAAGGCCATCAGCCATCTTGAAGAAGTGAACAGGCAGGAACTGTCGCCCGGAGAGCTTGCGGAATATTATTTCCGTCTCGGCTATTCACATTATATGCGCGGACAGAAGCCGCGTGCCCTGGTCATGTTTTCCGAGATAAAGGATACGGATGGCGAATATTCCGTACCCGCGATATACTACTATTCGCAGATTGCCTATGAGGAGAAGATGTATGAAACTGCCCTGGATGGTTTTAACCGCCTCAGGGATGATGATACCTTCGGCAGTATTGTTCCCTATTACATAGTACAGATCCTTTATCTTAAAAAGGATTATGACCAGATACTGGAGATTGCACCCGATCTGATAAACAGGGCGGGGACGGACCGTGCCACTGAGTTGTACCGTTTTATCGGGGATGCCTATTTCAACAAACAGAATTATACGGAAGCACTGCCCTATCTGGAAGAGTTTGCTGAAAGAACAAAAACAGGAGGGAGGGAGGATAAATACCAGCTGGGGTACTGCTACTATATGGCGGGGGATTATGATAAGGCAATCAGGGTACTTGAGGAGATAGGAGTAAGACAGGATATATTAAGTCAGAATATATGGTATGTTCTCGGGGACAGTTATCTGAAACTGAATAATAAGGACAGGGCCAAATTCGGATTTGCAGAAGCCGCGAAACTTGATTTTGACAGAAAGATACAGGAGGATGCTCTCTTTAATTTTGCAAAGATCACCTATGAGATTTCATATTCTCCTTTTGGTGAAGCGATCAGGTCTTTCCAGGAATATGTAAATCAGTTCCCGGGATCGGAAAGGATAGAGGAAGCTTATAACTATCTTGTTCTGGCATATCTGCAGGATAAGAATTATAGTGCGGCACTCAGTTCCCTTGATAAAATCCGCAACAAGGATGCGAGGCTGGAGGAGGCCTATCAGCGTGCTGCATTTTTCAGGGGACTGGAAATGTTCAGCAATCTTGCCCTGGAAGGCGCTGTTGATATGTTCAACAAATCATTGCAGTATGAAAAATACAACAGGCAGCTCAGAGCAAGGGCAATTTACTGGAGGGGAGAGGCATATTACCGCCTGGGCAGGTATGAGGAGGCAGGGAAGGACTATGTGACTTTTCTGGGGATACCGGGTTCACTCAACCTGGATGAGAGTTCCATGCTGAGATATAATCTTGGTTACACCTTTTTTAACGTGAAGGATTACCCCAATGCCATCGTTCATCTGAAAGCCTTCGAATCAGAAGGGGGAAATACAAGGGCTGACCTGCAGGCTGATGCAAGGAACAGGCTGGGTGACTGTTATTTTATTGCCACCAACTACCGTACGGCCATAGACTATTATGATAAGGTTATTGACTATGGCAGGACGGATGCCGATTATGCCATGTTCCAGAAAGCTTTTTCGCTGGGCCTGATAAACAATGAACGCGGAAAGGCTGATGTGCTGAGCTCTCTTATTACCAGGCATCCCTCTTCTTCCTATGTCCCTAATGCCATTTTTGAACGCGGGCGCGCATATACCCTGCTTGAAGATTATTCAAGGGGGGAAGCAGACTTCAACAGCATAGTCAGTTCATACGGATCAAGTCCTTTTGTGCCCCGTGCACTGGTGCAGCTGGGACTTCTTTACTATAACACGGGTCAGAACAGCAAGGCTGTTGAGCAGTATAAAAAGGTTATTGAGAACTACAGGGCCACACCCGAGGCAAGAAGCGCCATGACAGGCCTTAGAAATGCATATGTGGAAATGAATGATGTTGAATCATATTTTGCCTATGCCAGAACTGTTCAGGGCCTCGGTGATATCAGTCTTTCCGAAAAGGATTCCCTGCTCTATGCTTCAGGAGAGAATCTTTATATGTCAGGTAATTACCAGAGGGCGGCAGGTGTTCTTGAAAGTTATCTGAGGGAATTTCCTGCCGGGGGCTTTGTTCAGAATGCCCGTTTTTATCTTGCCGAATGCAGGATATCCGAAGGGAAGGATGACGAGGCACTTAAGCTGTATTCTGCCGTTGTTGCAGCTCCCAACAACCAGTTCACGGAGCAGTCACTGATTTCAGCAGCCGGCCTTTCATACAATAATGAGGATTACATGGTTTCCCTGGATAATTATGAAAAGCTTGAATCTGTTGCCAGCAGTCCGGAAAACCTGGTTGTTTCATTGCGGGGACAGCTAAGGTCGGCATATCAGCTCGGGGATGCAGGAAAAACAATAGCAGCAGTGGATAAGATAAATAAAAATACAAATATTCCGGAAGAGTTGCAGAGGGAGGCGGTTTTTATGAGGGCAAAGGCAAATTACAGTCTGAACAATTTTGATGAGGCTCTGGCGGATTTCCGCAGAACGGCCGTGGAAGTGGTTAGTTCGGAAGGGGCCGAGTCCAAATACAGGACCGCGGAGATCCTTCACATGAAGGACCGCAGCGATGAATCGGAAAAGATAATTCATGAGTTCATCGATCAGAAATCCCCCCATCAGTACTGGATGGCAAGAATGTTCCTTTTGTTGTCGGATATCTCGGTGAAAAAGGGAGATATGCTTCAGGCAAGAGTGACCCTGGAAAGCATCAGGGATTATTATACCATCGGGGATGACGGGATTCTGGATGATGTCAGGATGAAGCTTGCAGCCCTTGACCAGAATAATCTATGAAAAGCAAATATGGCAATATGATGAAAAGAAATCTTCTGAATATATTTCTCCTGCTGCTGATCACTGTTGATCTGTTTTCCCAGGAACAGGACCTGAAAAGGGAAGTGACTCTTTATAATCCGTTTATACCTTCACTTTCGGATTTCAGGAAAAAAAGTTTCCTGCCTGTGATCAGGGATACTTCTTCAGTCAGGCCCGAGTTTACCTATACCGTAAATACAAACCCCTATAGTCCGGAGTATACGATTAATCCGATCAAGGCGGCAGCCATCGTACCTGATCCGCTTGAAAAACTGTATAAAAGTCATGTTAAACTCGGACTGGGTAATTACTATGCTCCCCTGGCGGAAATCAGCATTACAAATGAACGTTCCAGGGAGGGGATATACGGACTCTATGCAAAGCACTATTCCACACACGGGAAGGTGAAACTGCAGAATGACAAAAGGGTGTTTGCAGGATATATGGACAATGATGTTTCCCTCTTCGGCAAAAAGTTTTTTCACGATAATTACCTGGAAGGGTCAATTGATTATTTTCAGAAAACAAGGCATGCCTATGGTTATGATACAAGTATTGTTGCCTATGATCCTGAAAAGAAGGATATAAGGATTCCATACAGCAAAATCGGGGCATCTTTGTCATTTGCATCCCTTACCCTGGATTCCTCAGACTTTTCGTATGATTTTGACGTGGCCTACAGCTATTTTTTCAGCGACAGGAGTCTGTCACAAAACAGTCTGGAACTGGCCGGCTACATGGCAAAGACCTATCTGGATCTTTATATGGGAGCAGGGCTGGAGATGGATTTTTACCGGCCGTCAAGGGAAATATCCCGGTCCGGCAGGTATGTGGCTGCCCTGAGTCCGTTTATTTCCAAGAGTTCAGCACAATGGAACTTCAGGCTTGGCATACAGCTGCTTCTCGACAGCGATACAACTTCTTCAGTGAAGTTCCGCTTCTATCCCGATGCAAGACTGGGATTCGGTATAGTGCCATCCTATGTTGAGTTTTTTGCCCGGCTGTCAGGAAAACTCGAAAAGAATACGCCGGACAAAATCATCGATGAAAACCCTTTCCTTCTTCGTAACGGAAGCCTTTTTGCACTTCCCAATACAAGCCATCAGCTTGTGCTGTCGGGAGGACTGAAAGGCAATACGGGTATCGGGGGCAATTATGTGCTTTCAGCTTCATATTCAATGATACAGAATATGTTATTCTATGCCGGCCTGGTTGATGATGACCCGCTGCCCGTACCCCTTGCAGGTAATTATTTCCTGTCTGTACCCGATGATGTTGAACTGTTTAATCTGCATGCTGAGATAAACGGCGTGATAGGGAACAGAATCACTTACAGGGGAAATACAAACTATTTTAATTATAAGCCCGGCACACTGGAATATCCATGGGGTAAACAGTCCTGGGATGCACAGATTGGCCTTAAATACAATTTAAGAAACAAAATTATTGCAGGGATTGAGCTGACATCCCTCGGCAGTCGGCGATTTATTGTGAACAGGAGCAATACCCTGGTTCCGCAGGAAGATTATGTTTTCATATCCCCTGTTTATGTCAGCTCAAATCTGAGTGCAGAATACAGGTACACAAAGATTCTTTCGCTCTGGGCCAGGCTAAACAATATTGACTTTACCAGGAATTTTGACTGGGCATTCTATCCCACTCAGAGATATATGTTCATGGTTGGGCTGACATATAGTCTATGATGCATATATACAGGCAGTAGGCTGGACTTCCCGCTTTAATCCGGCCATGACAGGCAGTTCCGGTTTTTTACCTTTCCAAAGCCTTCCCGGCTGTTGATTTTTTCCATGAAATTGTGTATAAAACGAAGTCCTTTTCCTGTGCAAAAACGGAATATTATTGTATATTTGCAGTCATGATTAATGAACATGAATTCAGTTATTTATCACATCTGAAAAGAGGTCATCCCCTGTGCCGGCAATTAATGAATTATTCAGATGTTTTCCCCCGGAAAAATGTATAATTTGTCAGAACAGAATTGAGAGCAGATGATCTCCTTCAGGGAATTCATGGATCATATAATCCGAAAATTGTACTCTTTAAAACATTAGCTAAAAATGGATGAGGAAATGAACATATTGCAGGATGGCAAAAAATATTCTGCGGAGAGTATTCAGGTTCTTGAAGGGCTTGAAGCAATAAGGAAGAGGCCTGCAATGTATATTGGGGATATTGGTGTCAAAGGCCTTCATCACCTTGTTTATGAGGTTATAGATAATTCAATTGACGAGGCTCTGGCCGGTTATTGTTCCAGGATAGATATTACAATACATGAAGACGGTGCCGTGACGGTTTCAGATGACGGAAGGGGGATCCCCACGGGAATCATGGAAAAGGAAAAGAAGTCGGCACTTGAAGTGGTTATGACAGTGCTGCATGCCGGCGGGAAATTTGACAAGGGATCCTACAAGGTATCCGGTGGTCTTCATGGAGTAGGCGTTTCATGTGTAAATGCACTTTCTTCTGAACTTACTGCCACTGTAGGACGGGAAGGCAAACTGTTCCGGCAGGTTTATCAGAAAGGCAAACCGCTCAGCGATGTTGAAGTCATTGGAGAAAGTGAAAAATCCGGAACCACTATCACCTTTAAGCCTGATGGCACGATTTTTCAGACACTGGATTTTAAATTTGAGATTCTTGCAGCCAGGCTTAGGGAACTTGCTTTCCTGAACAAGGGTATTCTTCTTACATTGAAGGACCTCAGGGAGTTTGTTGAAAACGGAAATGGGGGCCAGCCTCTTTATACTGAATTTTTTTCAGAAAACGGTCTTCAGGAATTCGTGCAGTATCTTGATGCCAACAGGGAAAGAATAATTGAAAAACCTATTCACATCAATTTCGACAAGACGGATATTCCTGTTGAGATTGCATTGCAGTACAACAATTCCTTTTCGGAAAATGTGCATTCCTATGTCAATAATATCAATACAATTGAAGGCGGGACGCATCTTGCGGGATTCCGCAGGGGACTGACCAGGACACTTAAAAAATATGCCGAGGATTCGGGAGCTGCCGCAAAGCTGAAATTTGACATAAACGGTGATGATTTCCGTGAGGGACTCACTGCAGTTATTTCTGTAAAGGTAGCCGAGCCGCAGTTTGAGGGCCAGACAAAAACAAAGCTGGGCAATTCGGAGGTTATGGGTCCGGTTGATCAGGCAGTCAGTACATTGCTGACCAACTACCTCGAAGAAAATCCCAGGGATGCCAGGATAATTGTTCAGAAAGTCATCCTGGCTGCAACAGCACGCCATGCCGCCCGGAAAGCACGGGAGCTGGTACAGAGGAAGAATGAATTTTCGGGGTCGGGATTGCCGGGGAAACTGGCTGACTGTGCAGACCGCGATCCGGCCAATTGTGAGATATATCTGGTTGAAGGGGATTCAGCCGGAGGTACTGCAAAGCAGGGCCGTGACAGAAAGTTTCAGGCCATCCTGCCTCTCAGGGGCAAGATACTGAATGTGGAAAAAGCCATGCAGCACAGGATTTATGAAAGTGATGAAATAAAAAATATTTTCACCGCACTTGGTGTAAACATAGGAACCGAGGAAGACAGCAAGGCGCTCAATACTTCCGGACTGAGATATCATAAGATCATAATCATGACAGATGCCGACGTTGACGGCTCGCATATAACAACTCTGATTATGACTTTCTTTTTCAGATATATGCAGGATCTAATAAAGGGGGGGAATCTCTTTATTGCCACACCACCCCTGTATCTTGTAAAAAAGGGGAGAGCCGAAAGATACTGCTGGTCAGAAGAGGAAAGAAATACGGCTGTTATGGAACTGGGACAGGGAAAGGATTCATCAGTTACGGTACAGCGCTACAAGGGCCTCGGGGAAATGAATGCGGTACAGCTGTGGGACACCACCATGAATCCCGAGACCAGGACCCTGAGGCAGGTTACGATAGACAGTGCTGCGGAAGCCGATCATATCTTCTCAATGCTGATGGGTGATGAGGTGCCTCCGAGAAGGGAGTTTATTGAGACTCATGCCAGGTATGCAAGAATAGATGCCTAGGGTTTTGTTTCTCAGACACCAAAGAATTTCCGTCTGATTTCCACGGCATTGTACTGGCATACTTCGCTGCAGCAGTAACAACGGATGCATTGCCTGTCGGTGAGAATAACATGGTTTTCCTTTTCCGTATGCATTCTGATTGCATTTACCGGGCATATTCTGATGCATTCCCTGCAGCCGGTGCAGTTCCGGTGTATAAATACCGGTCTCCTCTGAAATCTCCGAATTCGTTTGAACCGCTTGAATATGAACTTAAAAATCGTATTTTTTGCTCCCGGCTCGGTTATTCTTTTAAAGTCTTTTTTTACCAGTGATTCCAGTTCCGGACCGTCGTAAATTATTTCACTTTTGTCCCTGAGCCATTTTCCCCGTCTGAGGGCTATCTTGTTTGTAGGAATTTCAAGGGGATCATAATCTGCCAGGGATGATGCTGTAATATCCAGGGCAAGAGGGTTTGTGGACCCTATAAGTGCACCAATGGTAACCGGGACACCCTGGCCGGGGCCGGGGCCCTCCATTCCCCTGACTGCATCCATAAGAAAGAAATGCGGCAGCACCGATTCATTGAGGTCAACAAGAAATTCCGCAAATCTGTCCCTGTCCTGATATAATGCATGTTGTCTGGCTTTGGAAAACCCGGGTATCAGTCCAAGCTGGTTCTTTATTGCTCCCGTGAAAAATACCAGTTCATGATTCTTGAATTTTGGCAGCGAGATTATAAGGTCAACTTCCTTTATCACCGAAGCGATTCTGACCCGGCTGCTTCCAACAGTTACACTGGAGGGTGAAAGCAGGAAATCAACCCATTTTGCCCCGCTCTTTTCACTGACCGGTCCAATGCCTGATTTATTTCCCCTGAAGCCCCTGAGATGAATGGCCGGAGAATCTCCTACAAAGACTGTGGCTCCCCGTGACCGGAGATATATTATCATCGCTTCGACAACTGACGGATGGGTTGATACACATTTAAGGGGATCGGTATCGGTAAGAATATTGGGTTTCAGCAGTACTTTTTTATTCCGGGGATCCGGACCATCGCAGCTTTTGTAAATATCAGCGATAAGCTCAACCATCTCCGCGGTATTGTATTCACTGCATCTTCTTATGGCAACTTTTGAATTCATTCATTGATTAATTTTCTGTTTGTTTTGTTCCAGGGTTGAAAGCAATCCGCATGCGGCACCAATATCTTCTCCGCGGGATGCTCTTACCGTAGCAGGTATACCTTGTTTGTTCAGGGCATCCCTGAAACGTTCTGCTTCATCCGGAGCGGGACTTTTCAATTCAGTTCCCGGTATTTCATGAAAACGGATAATGTTTATCCGGCATCTCAGACCCCTGGTGAGACGGGCCAGCTCCTTTATATGTGCCGGAGTATCATTCAGTCCGCTGAAAAGAATATATTCAAAGGATAATCTTCGCTGTCCCGAAAAATCATATTCCCTGATTATGTCAATAATCTCCCTGACCGGGCTGGATTTTTGTACCGGCATGAGTCTTGCCCTCTCCCTGTCGAAGGGTGAATGAAGACTTAATGCAAGGTGGCAGCGGCTTTTTTCAAGAAATTCCCTTATCCTGTTTTTCAGTCCTATGGTACTCAGTGTAATCCTTGTTGGACTCCAGCCATATCCCCATTCCGAAGTAAGTATTTCCAGGCTTTTAAGTACTTCTTCAATATTGTCAAGAGGTTCTCCCATTCCCATAAAGACAATATTTGTGAGATTACTGAATTCAGGAATACTGCGGAACTGATTAAGTATCTCGTTTGATGAGAG